>Ga0326512_10002527_pt1 | contig 13554 bp, 18 predicted proteins | sample 1_2617_0518_D_FD_203652 | JGI IMG/M metagenome (GOLD analysis project Ga0326512, IMG submission 203652) | Bovine rumen microbial communities from UC Davis, California, United States - 1_2617_0518 | ecosystem: Host-associated > Mammals > Digestive system > Stomach > Rumen | place: USA... | reverse complement strand
AGAAAGCAATTTCTTACCCCCCGTCATCAAACCATTGACAACGTAAACAATTCATGCTATCATCTTGTATCTGGATGTGAACATTATAGCACAACGAGAGACCCCACTCACAACCGAGTGGGGTCTCTCGTCAGGAGGTTGTCACTATAGGTTGGGGAGAAGGGAGAGAATGTCCTATAGCTTACTCATCATCATATGGTTTATCCTTGCATTTGTCAAGTGCTCGGCGGTCCTTGCAATCCCATATGAAATAGATGATATAGATCACCGCGCAGCTAGCTGCAAGCAAGGCGAACAGGATGAGCACATATACCCATACCATGAACGTGAAAGTCATGAACATTTCATACATGGCACATCACCTCAGCCTGTCATTCACTATCTTCTGCACGTGCTCATAAGTCGCGGCATCATAGGCCTGTGTCAGTCTCTTACGTCGGTCCTCTCCGTTGCCCCATTTGCCTGAGATGACTTCATCTGCAAGCGCTTCGCACGCCTTCGAGGTCTTGTCCTCTTGTGCTTGCGCGGTATCCTGCCCGGTCGGATTCGCATATCTGCCCCACGCCTCCTTGCTCATGTATGCGTAGTCACCGTCGATGTAATATCCACCGATGCCCAGCTTGTCCGTGAACTGCCAGATAGCGGCAAACGACCAAGGCGCGATATCGTAGGGGATATCCTCACTGCCCCAACTTGTCCGGTTGTCGGGATAACCAGCTATCCACAGTCCGCACTGGTCTGGAATCCATGAGCCTTTATATTGCCTGCATCTGCTCGCGCTGATATACAACAGCGGCCAGACCCCGGTCTGTTCGTGTACACGGCTTATGAAACGCTCGCACCAGCGCACGTTATCGACGTTATCCACCTCATAGTCAAGTACCGGTACCCCATGGCCGAAGTAGTTGCGACATTCGTTTACGAAGTAATCCGCCTCATCCTCGGGCGAGTTGGTACGGGCGAAATGATAGAACCCCCATAGCTTGCCCGAATCGATGCATGTTTGTACGAAACCATCACAACACCGGTCCGTGTATCCAACTCCCTCCGTTGCTTTCACTATCACGAAGTCAACCGGTAGATCCCTTACCTTTATCCCCGATTGCCAGTGTGAGATATCAGCTCCTCTTAGCGTCATCTGGCCCTCCTTTAATCCAGTCCAGGATGTATTCCAACGTCGCATTCATCTTCACCAACGCCTCGGTCATCTTGTTGCGTTCGTCTGCATGTCGTTGCTCGGACTCCAAGCGCTGTTCACTGTCCTCCTTATGTACCATCGCCATGTATATGCACGCGACGATGGGAAAACCGACGCTGCCTATCATGTTAATCAGGTCTTGTTCCATTATCGTCCTCTTTTCTCGGACGGCCTACCTTGCGTTCCCTTTTATATCGTAGCACGTCGGAGGTCAGGAAACGTTGCTCATCAGCAACCATCTTGACTGGAATCACGCCTGTATGGGCTATCTGACTTATACGCTGTCTTGATACTCCGAGCAGGTCTGCAGCCTGGCCAAGGGTGAGGGTTTCGCGGAAGTTGAAGGCATCCAACGGGACGATCAGTTTCTTGTCTTTGATGATGGCTTTGATTGTTGAATCGTCCAGTGGGTTCACGGCGATTATGAATCCGTCTTGTTCTATTATGGGGAAGGAGACACCGGTGAACGGACACGTCATCTTGTAACGCACAATTGATATCCTCTCTATTTTTGTTTATAATTGTAACCATTATATCAGGTTTGGGGGAGATATGGCTAGAGCACGCAAACGTGGGGATGATGCCACCAACGCGAGGAAACGTTATTACCGGTCTGCTATCCGCAACTTGAAGAAGGCCGACAAGCTGACGGGAGCAGCGTCGGAACGATACAGGCTGCTGGCCAGACGTGACTTCGAGAACGCTTTGAGGACCTATGACCCTTCCAAGCGCCGGGGCAAGCTGTCCAAACCGATGCAGCGGCTCGCAAACCGTTTCGGGATGCTCGATGTCGGCGAGGTTACCAAGGAGGAGCGGCAGAAAGTCATCTCCAGGTCCGAGCAGAGGAAGTTCCGTTTCTTCGAGGGTCGGAAGGCCCGTAGGGAACGTGAGGCGGAGGCGGTTTTTCGAGACCCTACCATCTCGTCACGTATATGGGGTGGCCTCGTGGATGTATGGCGCGATGCATCCACTGTGGACGGGGAGCTGGACCGACAGAAGATGATACCAGCGTTGATGGATTACTTCGGTGTAAATACATATGCGGACCTGTTGGAGCGTGTGGAGGCGGTGACGGGTGAGGGCCTTTATGCGATAGGCGATGAACGGGAGTACTACGATACCGTCAAACTGACCTTGCAGGCACACGTGCTCACAGGGTCAGTCACGATATGAGAAGGTCAAAACCATATCGCATAGTGGCTGCATACGATTCAGAGACCACCAACCTACGAACATCTGATGGTATCATCGCCTTCCCCATACTCCACCAAGTTGGCGTGTTGGATGACGGTATGCACATAGAGGATGTGACGGTCGATAACGTGGAGACGGTCTGCAATGTCGATATGTTCCGTCATACCCTGGACCTGTATGAGTGGTTGGATGGTTTCATGGAGGTTCGCCGGGACCATGTACCCGTCATGATGTGCCATAACCTGTCATTCGATATGTATGGTCTTTCCCCGTGGCTCAATCGGCATGATGTGAAGGTGCTTGCGAAAAGTCCCCGCAAACCGATATCGTTCACGGTCCTGGATGAGGCGGGGGAACCTGCACTGGTGATATGGGATACCCTGATCTTCTCGCAACAGGGTCTGGCACGCATGGGTGATGATTGCGGATATCCGAAGGCAGTTGGCAAATGGGACTATGACGCCATCCGAACACCTGACACACCGTTGACCCAAGATGAACTGACCTATGCAACGCATGATATATACGCGTTGTTCGCCTGGTTCGGCTGGTGGCTGCGTCGCAATCCCGATATAGACCCATCGAGGCTTGGTCTCAATGTCGTCACGAAGACAGGCGTGGTCAGGGAGCGCAGGCGCGTTCGTTTCGACCGCTTGAATGGGAACAGACTCGGACACAATGTCGGCCGTTTCTTCTATTGGAGGTGCCGCGAGGAGGCACCGACCACAGATGACGAGCTCTATACCCTGCTCTCATGCACCCGTGGTGGCCTCACGTTCGTCTCGCAGGATTGCGCATCGATTCCATATGACTTGCAGGGTACCGACTCATCCGTGCATGGTTTCGACGCTGCATCGATGCATCCGGCGCAGATCGTGTCACATATGTACCCGGTAGGTTTCGAGGTCAAGTCCCCCGAGGTCCTGGACCTTGCCTGGAAGGTGGTTTCCTCCGTGACGGTGGATCGCGTGTTACGATGTTGGGACAAACCCTTTCCCGTGGCCTTCGATGCTTGTTTCGAGTTCGTAAACCTGAGACCTAAACCGGGCGGTATGGGAGAACGTCACGGTATCTACCCGCTGGCCTCGGCGAGGCTTAAACCGGCCGGGGACCTGTTGCAGCAGATGGATGATGACAACGGGGACCGTCTGGCATACCTGCAGGAGATGAGCGATTATTCCGACAGGGCTTCCGAGGTTGTCACAGCCTTCGGTAAGTTGGTGTCTGCCGATAAGGTGCGTCTTTATCTCACGGAGTTAGCGGCCTGGGAGGTATGCCAGACTTACGATTATGATTCTGTGCGGGCCGTGCACGGTTTCATGGCGGGTCGGTTCGTCCGCCCCTCCGATATGGATATGTTGTCGGTCATGCAGTTCTACAAGGGTAAGGACCTGTTCAAGCACGCACGCAATGAATATAAGCGTACCGGCACCATCACCTGTGGGGAGGCGTTGCGGGATGTGGGGATAGCATCCGCCATCGTGGATGAGATGGAGGCGGGGAGCCTCCCGGCCGGTGACGTGGAGGCCGTTTATCTAGGCCTGAAAGCCGACCTGAACAGTATCTTCGGCATCTCCGCAAGCAACGAATACCGTAGACAAACGGTGTTGACCTCGATCGGTATAACGTATACGGGAGAATTTGGTTTAACTAATCAGCCGAAAAACCCCAAGGTCTGGTATCAGTTCGGACAGCGTATCGTGGGTTGGTCCAGGGTGGCTCAGACGGTGGCCATCCACCTGTTGTCCCCATATGTTGATAAGGTGGTCAACGGGGACACCGACAGTGTGAAGGTGATCTGTCCGGATGACATGTTACCCGTGGTAGAAAATGAGTTGTCACGACTTGGTGAGGCCATCGACCGGGGCAAGGAGAGGGTCTGCACCCGTGTACGTCTCGCCTATCCAAGATATTTCGTGGACCTTCCAGGTATAGGTCATTACGAGCATGAGTTCTCCGTCAAACGATTCTGTGCAGCATGGAACAAGGCATATGTCATGGAGGATGGCGGTTATCGTTTCACCATCGCCGGTATACCGACCAAGCGCCGGGAGACCGATATATCTACGTTCATCGGTTTGGACGGTTTCGCGGACCGGTTGTCCCAGTGCGGGTGGAGCTTCGGCAGGATATGTGACCTGTACCTGGGTTATGATGTGACGTTTGCCCATGACGTGTTACGACTCAATGGACGCAAGATACCAGCATGGGGCGATATGATCTGCATGGACGTGGCCGACCGTGACGGGATGGTATCCAGGGTGGCCGAACCTGCAGCGTTAGCCCTGTATCCGATGAGCAAGACCATAAACGACACCAGCAGACCGGATAACCGTGTCAACCTGGGATATGCATTGACCAACAGGCCCACGGTCAACCATGCCCGTAAGCTGGTGACGGCTTGCGGTGTACTGGACCTGGATGATTGGAGTAACACATGGGAATCCATATAGGTTACGTCGATATATTCGGTGATGATGAGATACCGTCACCGCGAGAGCAGGCTGTGAAGGTCCTCGAGGAGGCTGCGGAACTGTTCGGGGTGGTCGATACGCATGGTAGCCTGATAGACGAAGCGGCCATGCGTAGAGAGTGCAGTGACGTCATCCAGGCGGTATGCAACCTACTGGCCTCCGTAGGGTATGCACGACTGGACTTCGAGCCGGATATGCTGGATTGCCGTCACCGCAACGAGAACCGGGGACGTGTATATCATGACTGATCGTCGATTCTATGATTGGGATTCAACCTGGTCCCGTCAGACGGGGACCAATGGCGAGATATGCCTGGTTCTGGGTGCAAAGGACATAGGCAAGACGTTCGGCCTCCGCCTCAAATGCATAGACCGTTTCCGAAAGACGGGGGAACTGTTCTGCGAGATATGCCGTACCAACGAGGAGCTGAAGGCGGTTCAACGTGGCTATTTCGACCGCATCCAGTCCCAGGGTTTCCACACTGATATGATGTTCAAGTCCGAGGGTGGATGCGGGTATATCGCGCGTCGTCCTCCTGATGACAAGACCAAACCGGAGTGGAGACTGATATGCTATTTCGTCGCGCTGACCAACTTCCAGCGCGAGAAGAAACGTACTTTCGACTCTCCACGACGTTACATCTTCGATGAGGCTTTCATAGACACGAAGGACCGCTATCATAGGTACCTGCCTGACGAGTTCCTGATACTCGCGAACCTGTTGGACACCATCTCACGGCAACAGCCGGGAGGCGATGGATACTACCTTTACCTCCTGGGAAACTCCGTCGATTTGACGTGCCCTTATCTGCAGGCGCTCGGTATCAAACGTATCCCACCTTTCGGCTACTCGTGGTACAAGGGCAAGACGGTGCTGGTGCATCGCGTGGAGCCATGGGACGCGGAGGACCGCAAGGCGCGGACCCTCGTAGGACGCATGCTATCGGGGCATGACGAGAGCAGGGTCATATTCGATAACGAGTTCGAGGACCGGACCGGCTCGGAGATACAGCGCAAGACATCGACGGCTAGATACAGACTCGCGCTCAGATGGGGCCGTGTCACCTTCGCGGTCTGGGTCGATAGATCATTGGGTCTGTGGTTCGTGACCGACCAACTCCCGAAGGGTGCGCGTAACGTGCTGACACTCGCCAAGCAGGACAGCAGCGTCGATTACGCGGCGGTGCGCAAGGGTGAGGGGGTGGCCAAGCTCCTTACGGAGTTGTTCTATGCTGGGTGCCTCCGATACGACAGTCCGGCGATACGGGAAGCGTTCTTCGAGGTGCTCTCCTTCCTCGGGGTACGCTAGTTTCCTGATATTTTTCCCATTTATTCTTGACAACTTAAAGGATTTAGGGTATATTGGAACCATCGAAAGCAACGGAAACAGGAGGTAATGTGATGAAACACGTTTTCGAGGATTACAAGGGAAACGAGCTCTGCATGGTCGATGATGCAGGTAGGGAGGCTATCGAATACATCAAGGAGTTGGACGGTCTGATATCGGATGTCGTGGACGGTAAGGACGATATCACCGCCGATGACGAGGCGCGTATATTAGCCATAAGCTATGCGGTGCAATGCTCGGTCAACGTCCTATGCAAGGCCCTCGGGGTGAAACTCTCCAAGTTCGACATCATCAGTGGGCACTTTACAAGTTAAACTATAAATGCTAAAGTATTTACCCGAGGAGGTGAGGAGATGGGGAATAACGACCCATGGGAGAACCTACCGTTGATTACCAGGATTCTGATATTGTTACTCCCGTTGATCTGTTCGCTGGATTGCATCTACTAGAGAGGACATGGAAATGACAGAGGAGAACACAGCCATCATCACCGTATCGTCGCTCATGAACGAGCAGGCGGGAACCACGCTCTGCAGCATCAAGCCCGAGCCGGGGAACAAGGACCAGGCCAAGATTCTGTACAACGCCATGAACAACCCCACATTCAGGTTGAAGGATTATATCAACAAGGTCATCAGTGTTGAGAACGTGCTCATCGAGGTGAACGACATCCTGGATGAGGAAACGGGTGAGATCGTCAAGACACCTAGGACCGTGCTCATCTCCCCCGATGGCACGAGTTATTCGGCAACTTCCAAGGGTATCTTCACGAGTATCAAGAACGCATATCTTGCGTTCGGAGAGGCACCGTGGCCCGGTGGCATCGACTTCGAGGTGAAGCAGGTCTCCGTCGGCAAGGGTCAGATGCTGACACTGGAGATGGCCTGACCGTGTTATAATCGTGGTAGGCGGTATCACGTCTGACGTGTCCTAGTGGAGATTCGGATTCCGTGGCCTGTGATGGGCACCGACCCACACCCCGGGGTAAAACCTCACGGACGGGATGATACGTGGATGTGACTAACTGCCGACACCCTTCCGGGCCATCATCGTGCACAAGCGGTGGTGGCCCGCTTGCCTAGGGGGTGTAGCTCAACTGGCAGAGCCACCGACTCATAATCGGCGGGTTGTGGGTTCGAGTCCCGCCGCCCCCACCAAAAGGAGCAAACATGGAATGTGAGGACAAAGTATATAAATGTATCGTGATAGATGCCAATGTATCTAATTTCATAGATTTCAACGGATGGCCTAACGAAGTGGTGATATTCGAGGTAAGGGGGCTGGAAAAGGCTTTCGGTGTTACCTGTATGTTATTCGATCCATTCGATCCGGCAAACACCCTTTCCGTTGCGGATATGATCAAGGTTTTCGAAGAACGACACTTGGATTATAGGGAGGTATGACACATGGACCCCAACCAGCAGAACAATCAGCAGCAGACCGACCCGGCACAGCAGACTCAACCGACAGGCGCTGACGTGGGTAACACCATCACGGCACAGCAGTCACAGCAGCCTGTGACCATCTCGATTGGTGATGGTTTCGGCACGATGACCGGTGTTGAGATGGGAAGCACCACGGCACAGCAACCACAGCAACAGCCTACACCGGTACAGCAGATGCCCGGGCAGGTACAGCCGCTTGACTCCATCATACAGCAGCTGCAGGCCCAGAACGTTGCATTGATGCAGCAGAACGAGGCGTTGAACGCGCAGGTCGTGAAGCTCATCAACGGAGGGGCGCAGGTCAACACGCAACCACAGCAGCAACAGCCAACACCGGTACAGCAGATGCCTGCGCAGGTTCAGCAGATGCTTTCCATGGGCGCACAGCCCGACCCCCTCGGGGTCATCAACCCACCATCGCTTGCGGATGGTCATGATTGGAGCATGGAGGGGCTTGCAGGGGAAGTCGGTGGAAAGCGATGACAGACTATGCGCGTGGTATAGAACAGGCAACCACTTTATACAAAGAGGTCATCCAAGGATGCGAGCTCGAGAACGCTAAGTTGCGGGAGCTGGTGCGGGACATATAGGGAAGCGGTCATCTAGATAAATCATGCGGAGACTGTGAAATAAGGGGCGAATGTCATGCAGAAATAGAAGAAGCGTACAAGAAAGGCACCGGTAGATGGAATATCACTTGCTTGTTCGAACGTCGAATCGCGGACCGCATGCGCGAACTTGGAATCGAGGTGTAAAAGATGACAACGCTTGAAGAAACGCTGAAAACCTCACCGCCTCATTACATGGGTGACGGTAAGATCACCTGCAAGGATGCCATGGATTCGATGATGTACGGCTTCCATTGCAAGGGAGCCATGACCTACTGGTGGGGTTGTGCACTGAAATATATCTGGCGCTGGCCATACAAGGGAGTGCGCGAGGACCTGGAGAAGGCCAAGGCATGTATAGATTACCTAATCGAATCCTTGCCAGGAGGTGAGGACTCGTGACGCATTTCCTGTCATTCGTCGCAGGTTCCGTTTTCGGTGTAATCATAACCGCGTTGCTATCCGTGGCAGATTGATATATCATACGATTGAGTTTGCTCTGGAAAAGGTCCGCATGATGTGCGGGCCTTTTCCGTGTTATGATGTGTCATAAGATGTTACCATCTCCCGGAGGTGGGAACGCCAGAAGAGCCGGGCAGCGCTGGGAACATCCGACAGATATCTACACTACATGAAAGGATGTGATATAGGATGGCAGTCAAGAACAGTTCCATCCTGACCCGTGCATGGCTCAATGGGTCAAACGGGTTCCAGCAGCGTATCCCGAACCCGGCAATCAACAGTTACGCCAACGTGGTGGCTAACCTCTTCGCACCGATGAACAACGACCTGTTCAACGAGTTTTCCATGCTCCTGAACGGCCTCAATGCGACTTACGTCGATGCCAAGCGGTGGACCCACGGCCTCCGTGCGCTGAAGAAGCCAGCCAGCGATTGGGGCAACTCCGAACGACACGTCGCGGTCAAGTACCTGCAGGCGCACGCCGGACGATGGGATGACGAGACCCTGCTCAAATGCGAGCGTCCCGAGTTCGTGGAGTGGTTCTACTCGGTCGGGAAACCCCGTCGATACGAGTTCTCCTGGAGCAAGACCGAGATGCACCGCGCGTTCGCGGCCGACGGTTACGGCTACGACGATCTCCTGTCCGCCACCATCACCCAGATGTTGAACTCCGTAGAGGTTGACGAAATGGACATCATGTTGCAGATGTTCGCGGAGGCGGACCACAGGACGAACGGTCTGTTCCGTTACCAGCTTTCCGACGTGCCTACCACAAAGGCGGTCGCGGAGGAGCTAATGATAGGTGTCCGCGCGTTGGCCAAGCGCATGCAGGTCAAGCCGACCATGCTGTACAACCAGATACCCGTACCTGTCACAGAGGACCCGTCCACCCTCATCTACTGGTGCACGCCCGAGGTGGACGCGGTGACGGATGTAACCCTCCTCGCGACCCTGTTCCATATGGACAAGGCGGAGGTGGAATACCGTAAAATCGTCATCCCGGAGTTCCCCATCCCAAACGTATACGCCGCTCTGACCTCCGAGGACTTCATCTACTATCGTGACTTCATGACGGGCCTCGAGCCTCCCTTCTACAACCCGGGCAACCGCACCCTGAAATATTACTACTGGGCAAACGGTATGATAGGTTTCAATCCCGCAGCTAACTGCGTTCTGTTCACGACCGAGGAGCCTACCGTGATACCGACCATCACCGTGACACCGACCGGACTTTCCTTCGACCCGGCAACCGTCAACGTGCCCATCGGTGGCGAGGTACAGCTCAACCTTGACCTCACCGGCACCGTCGCTGGTGATGCCAGCGGTAAGATCGGGGTGGAGCCCGACTCCGCACTGTTCGAGGTCTCCGGCATGCGGGGTAACGATGCGATCGTCCTGAACAGCCGTACGTACGTTGACAATTACGGCAAGCTGCACGTACAGAAGAGTGGTATCGAGGTAGGGGACGTGCTGACCGTCACCGCCAAGAGTTCCTATATCAACCCGTCCGGCGCAACCACAGAATACACCGCCACCTGCACCGCGACCGTGGTTGCAGAGGCCACGCATCCCGCCAAGGAATGCCCGGTTGCAAGCGATCCATACATCGAGTACACCGACACCACCGATGAGGCCACGGCCAGCGAGTAACATCATCTTCGAATAGGTGATACAATGGGAGCCGGGAAACCGGCTCCCTTTGTCTTGGAGGTAATCACATGGGCGGACGTTTCCACCGACTCACCAACAACCAGTCAGATTTCCCCCATCTGGAGAACGTCGACACATACAAATATGACAACAGCCTCGATTATGGACGCTTCAACTGCACGCAGATGGAGTTGTTGATATGCAAGGTGCCGTGGGACGTGGGAGAGGCACACGTCGGACAACGTACCATCTCCGGCATCGGTAACGTGGTCTATTTCGGCGATGAGGGGAAACGGGATGCATGGTTCGAGGCCATCCCGGATGACGAGTGCATCCGATTGGAAACCAGGTACAAGGAGCTGCACCGGGACCAGACCATAGACGTGCCGCTGCCTTTCGACGTTGCCGCGAAGTACAACTATCTAGCGGTGAAGTACAACCTGTTCGCAAACGATGAATCGCCGTTGATGTACGAGTCAGATGACGGTGTGCGTAGATGGTTCTGGTTCATCCGCGAGGTAGAGTTCATCGCACCGAACACGACACGGTTGCATCTCATCGATGACGCATGGCAGACCTGGATATACAAGGTCGATATCACCGGTATGATCTTGGAGCGTGGGCATGCTCCATTGTTCGCCACGACGGCCGACGAATATCTTGAGAACCCTATAGGCAACTGTGCGAACCTCCTCGCGGAGGATGTTGATTATGGCCGGTCCTCAATCGTCCGTGATGTGCAATCGCGGGTTCTCAATGCCGAGGACATGAGGGCATGCGTAGCGACCACGGCAAACCCACGTAGCGACTGGGGGACCAAGGGTGCCGATAGCTGGCACGTGCCGGCATCGCCCTATTACACCAACGACGGGGTGCCGAGCGTCTATATAATCTCGATGGCACCGGCTGACCTGTCGACATTCCTAACCAACGTCACCGACAGCATGCCGCAGTTCAAGCAGACCATCCAGGGCGTTTTCTTCGCGAGCTCGGGGCTTCTCGACTTCGGGGCATCGTTCACGTTCGGCGGGGTGGCATGCCGTGGTATCAACTCATCGCGTAAGACCTTCGACCTGTGCAAGCTGGACCGTGAATCCTTCGGGTATCCTGACAGATACGCCGATATAGCTAAACTGTACACGTTCCCCTATGCGCATATAGAGGTTACGGACGAGACCGGAAAGGTGGATGTTATCCGCATCGAGGACACGGACGGAAAACTGGATGTATCCGCCTCGTTGTCACTCGCCTACCCGGCCATCAACGTTTCAGCACACATCATGGGCAACGGTGGTACCGGTGGTACCGTCACGTTCGCCAACGTCACCGCCCGTTCCTTCCAGTTCGACGGGCGATGGTATGAGACCCTGAGGCAGTGGGACGTTCCAACGTTCGCGGTGGTCCTGGACCCCGCGCGGGAGTGGGACTACTCCACGCATTTCGACCGGAAACAACGGGTCATCGATTACGACACGACCTATGATGACACGTTGGCAAGCGCGGCAGCAACGAGGGATGACGCCTACGACAGCGCGGACACCGCCAACACGAACACCAACCTTTTGACCACTGCGGCCAAGGGCAACGCAGATGCCGAGGCCGACACGTTGGTAGCCAACACCGCCATACAGACAAGCGCAAATGCGACGATAACGAGCACCTCTAATGCCGCGGCACTGACCGACGCAGCTCAGAGCAACGGCCTTTCCCAGGCGCTGCAGGCTTGGGAGGCCGGATATACACGTGCAACGGTAAACAACGAGGTGAACGCGGAATATGCAAGTGCCGCGATCGGTGCAGCGGGAGGGGCACTCAACAGCGCGTTGTCCGGTGCGATGGCTGGTGCATCCGCAGGTCCGATAGGCGCGGCGGTGGGTGCTGTAGGTGGATTGATCTCGGGTGCTGTAGGCGGTGCCACGTCGATGGCACAGACCGCCGTGGCGGCCAACTTGAAGAGCACACAGGCAGAGGCAAGCGTAGGCCTGTCACAAGCCAAGGTGACCGAGACATCGAACAACAACAATGACCGCACGAACACCCAGAACAGCGCCAACAGCAGCAACACCGCGACCGGTAACAGTGCATCTACCGGCATCAGTGCCAACAGCGCGGCCACTACCAAGGCCAACGCGAGCCGGACAAAGACCGCCAACGACTCCGCAGCAGGCAACACGAGGGCCACGGCGCGTGGCAACGCTGCACGTGATTACAACGCGGCCAGCGCGAACGCCACCAGGGACCGCAACGCCGCGCGAGATGCTGTCACCAACGACACCAAGCAGGCAGCGTTACGTGCTCCGTTCGTGTATGGTAATTTCGCGAACCTGGACAGCGCCACCACGAAGCCCATGGCGTTGTTCGCGAACGTGGTTACCCAGGACGATCACGCAATCCTGACGGCGGGGGACGAGTTCCTACGCTACGGATACCGACTCGGACGTCAATGGGATTTCGATGGGGACTGGAACATCGGCCGGTATTTCACGTACTGGAAACTCTCCGATTTCTGGGTCAAAGGTCTTTCGGTATCCGACCTTTACATGGACAAGCTACGCTTCTTCCTGTTCGGTGGGGTGACGGTATGGAAACGTCCGGAGGATATCGGCAACGTCACGATATACGACAACTTTGGAGGATGACATGGCGGATGAAGTGGCACAGGTAGAGGACTCTGGACCTCGCACCATAGACGAGTTGGTGGACCTCCCCTATTCCGAGATGACGGAGGAGGAAGTAGAGCTTATCGTCGAATGGAAAGCAGCCAACAAGGCGAGAGATGAGGAGCATCAACGGAGGATGGATGCCCTACAAGCACATTTCGCCGAGGAAATAGCCATACATAGGCAGGCCGCTGCAGAATCAAAGGCGGTTCTGGACAACCTGACGGCTGCAGCCCTCGCGAGATTGGGGGCGGAAGATGGGGCGTAAGAACAGGAAGCGCAAAGAGGGTTTCTTCCGGGACAACTACTGGGAAAGCGACGATTACAACTACCGGGCATATCTGAAAAACCTGGATATGCTGCTGTCACTGGCCATCAACCGTTTCAGGTGGGAGGGCCTTCCCGAGACCTGCAACGCGCGATACCTGGAGAAGGTGCTGCATCGGAACGGTATAGCGACCCTGGCCCATGAGGCGGGGGACGCTTCCCCGGTATGGGTAAGCCTCCAGGCGATGC
>Ga0326512_10002526_pt1 | contig 13557 bp, 16 predicted proteins | sample 1_2617_0518_D_FD_203652 | JGI IMG/M metagenome (GOLD analysis project Ga0326512, IMG submission 203652) | Bovine rumen microbial communities from UC Davis, California, United States - 1_2617_0518 | ecosystem: Host-associated > Mammals > Digestive system > Stomach > Rumen | place: USA... | reverse complement strand
GACCATTGGTGACCGTTGCATCATTGGAGCAGGCAGTGTTGTGGTGAAGGATATCCCTTCTGATTCAATAGCTGTTGGCAATCCATGCCGGGTTATCCGCAAGTTATGAATATAAGAACTGTAAATTGAAATGCAAAACAAGAACGACTACATCACCATGCTCGGTACAGGCAATGCACTTGCCACCCGATGCTACAACACATGCTTCACACTTCATGGCAAGGATGGGGTGCTGAATAGTTATCGAAATAAATAAATATCATGAATATAGAAGACTATCGCGAATATTGCCTGTCATTGGGCGATGACATTGAGGAAAAGTTGCCGTTCCAGAAGTTTAAGAACGGAGAAGGTGTCTTGGTATTCTACGTTCATGGACACATGTTCTCATTCTTCGACTGCAATGATTTCTCTGTTATCTCACTCAAATGCCAACCAGAGCGCATCGAAGAGTTGAAGGCACAGTATGACTGTATCGGCAATCCGTACAACGAATCACCCAAGCATTGGATAGGCATCAACCCAAATATTGCGCCAGATGACTTGCTGCAGGAACTGACGCGAAACTCCTATGAGATAGTGAAGGCGAAGTATACGAAAGCGAAGAAGAAATAATTCTAAAACTACAAATTATGATGAAAGCATTATTTATCAACGGAAGTCCGCGTAAGAACGGCAATACGGCACAGCTGCTGAAGCGTGCCATGGATGGTGCCAGAGAGGCTGGTGCCGAGGTAGAACTGGTGAATCTCTATGACCGTAGCCTGAACTACAAGGGCTGTATGTCGTGTTTTGCCTGTAAGGTTAAAGGTTAAAGGTCTAAGGTCAAAGTTAAAGGTTAAAGATTTCTCAACGATAACGTTAACTATAACTTGAAACCTGAATCTTGAAACAAATATGAATTGGATTATATTGATTATTGCAGGACTGTGTGAAGTAGGTTTCACATATTGTCTTGGACGGGCAAAGGGAGTCACAGGCACAGAATGGTACTCTTGGATTTCAGCATTTGCTATTCTCTACATACTCAGTGCCGTATTCCTTGCCAAAGCCACACAGACTATTCCTTTAGGTACGGCCTATCCCGTATGGACTGGTATCGGTGCCGTTGGTGCTGTGCTTGTCGGGATATTCATATTCCGTGAACCAGCGACCTTCTGGAGGTTGTTCTTCCTCACTACCCTCATCGGGTCTATTATCGGATTAAAAGCATTATCGTAATTTGAAAGGGGAGTGAAAGAAGAGATAAAAAGGTAGAGTATCAGTCGTAATACTCTACCTTTAATTCTTCGCTGACATCAAAGTCATCGTGAAAGCCGTCATCGTACTTATAGATGATGCGCAAGTCACGATAGGTTGCGGGCACCTTTAATGTTTCCAACAGATGCCATTTAGGACGTCCGAAGTCGTAGGACTCCCTGTCGAGGATGATGCGGTTGGAAACATAGTCAAAGCGGTAATAGCCTCCACCGATACACTGGTCTCCTGGCTTCAGCAGATGCCTATGCTGGTTCACCATACCAAGGCGGAAGTATCCTTCCATCGTGATTATGAATTTAGGTAGTAGCATATTTCTAATCTGTCACCACTTCCTTGAAATGTTCTTGTCCCCACTTGACGAGGGCCTCTATAGCCGGCATCAGTGACTTGCCCGTTTCAGTCAGCGAATACTCTACACGCGGAGGAACCTCCGGATATACCTCACGATGAACGAGGTGACTCTGCTCCAGATTTTTCAGAGTCTGCGAGAGCATCTTTTGGGAACAATCTGTCATCAGACGACGGATCTCATTAAAACGCAACACACCTGTCTCGCTGGTGTGAAGCATAAAGAGTACCAGCATTGACCACTTATCGCCAAAACGACTTACCACTTGCCTGATAGGACAATTAAGATACTGTGCCTGAATGTCGGACATTTTTTTTTAGTTGAAAGTTGAGAGTTGAGAGTTGACAGTTGAGAGTTATCGTTAACGTTATCGTTGCAAAGGTAACCAATAGTTACCAAATCACCAAATTATACTATGTTAATCTAAGTTAAAAGCGTTTTTATTGAAGTCCGAAGTTTTCACAATTCCTACTTTTTGGTAACTATGTCACCTAAAAGTGCCTTCTTGCGGGAATGATTTTTTCGCCGTACCTTTGCGGCGTAATTCAGAAATCACACCGCGAAGATGCTCACGCTCGGCATAACTGAAGCAAGCTTCATTCTGCCCTCGCTTAATCGCATCATTGCACCGAATATTAACATTATAAACTTATAAGAATTATGAAAAAGATTGAGACAATTAAAGAAGGTAAGAACTTCAAAGCAGTTAGTGTAGGCAAAGTAAATGAAATCATTGAGCATGAGTTGCCAATGGGACCTGACTTTATTATAAAAGGTAAAGTATTCGCAGGTCAGGCAGTTGGTGCTACAGGTAGTGAGTTCTCATTCCAGACGCTTGTTCCCGGTCAGGACAGCGGTTTCCTGCACACCCACAAGACCCACGAGGAGTTGTATATCATCCTGAAGGGTGAAGGCCAGTATCAGGTGGATGGCGAGATATTCCCTGTCAGCGAGGGCACCATCATCCGTGTTTCTCCTGACGGTAAGCGTGCGCTGAAGAACAATGGCAGCGAGAACCTGACAATGCTCTGCATCCAGTACAAGGCCAACGCCTTCACAGAGGCTGACAGTCCTATGACAGACGGTGTCATCCTGCAGGACGAACTGAAATGGTAAGCGAGATGTTTGACAAAGCCATTCAGTTTCTGAAAGACCATAAGGAAGTCGCCTTCGCCACCAGCGAGGGCGACTGTCCTAAGTTACGTATCTTCCAAATCATGAAGCAGGAAGGGCATGTGCTCTACTTTGCCACTTCTGAAGAGAAGGCTGTCTATAAGGAGTTACGCCAGAATCCCAATGTCGAGATACTGGCGTATGCTGACAATATTTCCGTCAGATGCTCTGGAATGGTGAACTTCAACGTGGAGGACGATGTGAAGCGATGGATTTTTGACAATAATCCCGTGCTGCCTCGCCTCTATACGAGCTATGACAAGTTAGAATATTTCTGTCTTCCCATAGCTGAGATAGACTATTATGACCTATCGCCTACCCCACCTGTTTTCCAGCATTACGACCTAATCACAGGCGCAACAGGCAACCTCTGCAACGACTTCTATCTCAACTAATGCGCCTTTCGGTAACGTCTTAACAGCGACGGCGGAGCGGGCGGGATATGGTTCAGAGAAAAACTCGGCATAGACAGCATTCATGTCGGCAAAGTCATTCATGTCGGCCATGAATACTGTTGTCTTCACTACATTGCTCATCGTCAGTCCTGCCTCTTCGAGAATAGCTCTCACGTTGGTCAGCGACTGACGTGTCTGTTCTTTGATACCACCCTCAACAAACGCTCCTGTTGCAGGGTCGATGGGAATCTGACCGGAGGTATAAACAATATCCCCCACTTTAACGGCCTGACTATACGGCCCAATGGCAGCGGGTGCCTTCTTTGTGCTAATTGTCTTCATAATTTTATTGGTCTAAAGTCTAAGGAAGAAGGGTCACAATTTAATAACCGGCCATCCGTCTGGAGTCCATGTGATTGGACGTTGGATAAGGAATGCGGTGCCGTTGCGGGTGGCGCTGTAGCCGTGACAGATGAATACGTCCTGTCCGTCGAAGGTGTAGGCAGCACAATGGCCTGCAGCCTCCCAGTCTTTCTTGTCACCCTCCAGAACGACAGTACCTCCGCCATTGAGCATATCCTTACCGGCTTTGTCGAGATATGGTCCTGCGACATCCTTGCTCCTACCTACTGCCACGCGGTAGTTGCTCTTCTTGCCGCGACAGCAATAGTCCCACGACACGAAGAGATAATAGTATCCTTCGTGCTTAAATATGAATGGTGCCTCGATGGCATTCTTGCCGGCATACTTTGAAGTAGGATTCGGTTCGCTGGGCTCGTGGTTAGGGTCATAGCGACGTGCTATGGTGCGAGGCTTCTCGCCTTTCGCAATGTGCATGGTAGTGTCAAGACGTGCCAACTGAATGCCGTCCCAGAAAGATCCCCATACGAGCCAAGGGGTGTCCGTAGCATCATCGATGACGAAGTTAGGGTCTATGGCATTCCAGTTGTCACCGGATGTAGAGCCATCGGCATTCTTCTTCCAGTTGTGAGACGTTACGATGCACCCCTCATCCTTCCACATATTCGAACGCAGGGAGCGGCTGCTGAGTAGGCCTATGGCCGAGCCGTTCTTACCAAAGGTAGAGCAGCTGTAAGCCATCCACCACTTCCCGTGCCATTGGATAACATCGGGCGCCCAAACATGACTGTCGAAGCCCGGCACGCTGTCTGTTGTCCAACCGGGGATGACGGTCATGACAGGCTGTGGAAGCACCGTCCATGTCTTGAGGTCTTTGGATGTCATCTGTTGTATGCCCCTGCCGGTGGCATAAAGGTAATACGTATCTCCGTCCTTGGCCATAACGGGGTCATGAGCCATTGGGTTCTCGGTAGTAAATGCTTCGCGTGGAAATCCACGACGCTGTCCCTGTGCTGTCACAGTGAGAGCGCAAGTCAGCAGGAATGCTGAGGCAAGTAAGGCTTTCATGAGTAAAAAAGTAGTTTATTTAAAATTCTTGTGTTTAATAGTAAAGTTATCGTAGTCGATGAGGTCATCCTCTAAGAAGATTTTCTTGTTATCCTGTTTATCCTTCAGTTGCCAGTCGAGCCATGCTCGTACCATGCGTGAGTTGGCACCACCGTTAGGCTGCTCGTATGTGCCCCCGTGACCGCTTTGTGTATTGTCGGCCAGCACTACGGGATTCTTCTTTATGGCATCATAGTCCATCTGGGCATTCTTCCATGCCACATCTGTTGTACCCCCAACGAGATAGAGTATAGGAGCATGGAGGTTCTTAAGCGACTTAGGTGTAGCATCCGCCATCGTCATCTTACCCATTCCGGCATTCAGGATGATGTAGGTCTTCAGTCGTGCATCAGCAGCATTCGCCAACACCTGTGCTCCACCGCAAGAGTGTCCTGCGGCAGCAATCTTGTCAACATCAATCTTATTATAGTAGGGAGCAGCGGGGTCGGTAGCCTGCTGGCTAATCCAATCGAGGGCCTTCTTTACCATAGTAGAAGAGGTGTGCTGGTCTTTGTCATGCTGCGCAAACATCTGCATCTCGCCTATTGCAACCACCATATAACCGTATGAAGCGATGTCGCTGAGCATATTTTCGTAACCGATGCTGGTATCCATACATCCACCGTTGCAGAACACCAATACGGGCAGCTTGCCGCGCATCCTCAGGGGGCGATATACTACGAAATCAGGCAGCGACTTCTCTCGTACTGCAATAGCCTTGTGGCGACCCGTGCCGCCATATTCCACCACCTTCATCTGCTCAAAGCTGACAGACGGGTCGTCATGCTTCAGGTAGCGTGCATAGAAGGCATCCATAGCAGGGCGCGTGAATTCCAACGCCTGGTCGTAAGCCACGCCATGCTGTCCGTGCACCTTAACATAATCTACTGACGCACCGGCCTGCTGCATCTTCTTCACCCAGTCCTCCGTGAGGTTTGGCTTTACGACAGGGTCTTCTCCGCCCTGCAGTACGAGGAAAGGAGTCTTGCTCTTGCCGATATAACCGATAGGCCAATACTCCTTCTTGTCACCCCATGGAATGCCGGGCCTTCCCAGTTCCGTAACGGCAGCACCGCCTACGGTACATGCCACAGAGCAGTCATACCCCTTCCAAGGGTCGGCATCGTCGTTGAACGCCTTGCTGTCAGCAGCCACACCAGCCATCAGCGACAGATGACCGCCAGCAGAGTGGCCGTATGTGCCGATGCGGTTAGGATCGATGCCCAGCTTCTGTGCATTAGCCTTCATCCATCTGATGGCACAGCGTACATCCTCAAGGCAAGCAGGCGGTTCAGCCTCCTGCATAAGGCGGTAGTTCATGTTGCATACCACATAGCCCTTCATGGCATAATCTACCATCAGCGCACGATATACAGCGTCGTTCTTTGAGCCGGCGCTCCATCCGCCACCATGAATAATGAGGATAGCAGGTCTGTTCTGCTGCGGCCCAAACTGTGGCTGCGCAAGGTCAAGTACTGTATTGGGGCCTACATCCGTTCTGTACGCGATGTTCTCAGTTACTGTAATCTGATGTTCCTTTTGTGCTTGTACTGCGAGAGCAAGTAAAAGCAGTGTTGTAGTTAGTAAATGTTTCATTTGTTAATGTGTATATAATGTTTTAGTAATTTTTATCTGTTATAATAGACGTTTGTTTTGGTGGTATGGTTTATTTTTCTTCGATAAATCCGTCCATAATTGCAGTTGGCGTTGCATTACTATCGAAAGCTCCGAGTTTGTATCCTCCAGGCTGACATTGCGGTTCCCAATAGAAGACCCCACGGCAATGACCTTTCGTTTTGTTACGGGCTTCGCGGATAACACGGGATAGTTGTCTGCGTCCTTCCTCCATGATTTCCGGATGCTTTTCGTTCACCTCATAACCGGTCTCAACAATCATTACGTCACACTTATATTTATCACTTACATGACAGATATTGTCGATGCAATCGGTAATAATATCATCTGCTTTCAATTCCGGATGTCCCTCCATAGCCCAATATGGGTAAAGCGACATACCGACCATATCGAATTTTCCCCCATATTTTAATAGTGTGTCAAGATTCTTGTCATATATACTTTTCCTGTGTCCTCGATCCAGGTGAACAATAACGATTGCGTTTGGAAAGACTTCCTTCACAGCATCGTAGCCTGCGCGGATAAAACCGGCATATTGTTGAGGTTCTGTTTTTATATGTCCCATACTGTGTGTGATGATACTATTACCTAAAGAGTCTTTTACTTCCCAGCCCCGTTCATTGGTTTTAACACTCCACAACATGCCATTCGTAGTCTCGTTACCCACCTGCACCCATCGTGGTTCGATGTCGTTCTCCTTAAGTAGCGAGAGAACTTCAATAGTATGATTTCTCACATCCTGTTTCATTTCTTCATAAGAATGTCCTATCCATGCCTTTGGGATAGGTTGCTTGCCAGGATCTGCCCATGAGTCGCTATAATGAAAATCTACCATAAAATCCATATTTAACGCTTTCGCACGCTTTGCGATAGCAAGTAGTGTGTATTTGTCGCAGTTGCCACCACGAGGATTTACCCAAACCCTCATTCGGATAGCGCTTATCTGGTAGTCGTTCTTCAGAAGTTCAAGACATTCACGTTCTTTTCCGGTTTTATCGTGAAATTTCACACCTCGACGTTCCTGACTGGTAAGGAAACCGACATCGGCACCTTTTACAAAGTTATCACTTCTGTTGTCTTGTCCTTGAGCTGTGGCATTCATTATCAAACACCATGCAAAACATATTAATCTTATTATCATCTTTAGGTTGAGTATTAAATTCTGTTGCAAAGATAAATAAAATATTATTCAGACCATTTCATTGTTGTAACTAATTGTTTAAATTATGTAACTTTGTAAAACAAATACCAAACTATACGGAAAAGTTCAAATATATTTGGTCGTTTGACAACAAAATCGTACATTTGTGGCGGTTTTATCACAAATAACAGATGACACATCGCTTTTTCCCATTGCTGTTCTCTATATTGTTGTCAACAATCTGTTTGGCTCAGGAATGGCAAATATTATCGCTTCCCCGACAGGAACAGCTATCTTCACAACGGATTCTGCAGGTTATTCAGGACTCGGAAGGATTTCTGTGGTACGCCACGGAAGGTGGAGGCTTGTGCAGAGACGATGGAAGACAGATGATGGTATTTCGCAACGATGCAGAACATCCTCACCTGTTAGGAAGCAATGACATCGCATGTGTTGCTGTTGCAGGGAAATATTACATTATTATAGGTACATTCCATGGTGCTTATGTTCTTGATAAGCGTAACTATGACATCCGGCATCTGAAAGAGGTGGACGACAAACGGGTTGATGACATCATAGTCGGGAAAAACGGCAATTGGTGGCTCACGGCCAATAAAAAGGTATATGAGTATGATGCAGAAGGGCACTTTCTACACACCTTTGCCGGCAGGGACAAATACATCTTCCGTCTCCATGAAGACAGGCAGGGACGCCTTTGGGGAGCAGAATGGGAGGGCGGCCTACTACGATGTGACGGCAAAGGCTTTGTGTCAGTTCCCTGGCCTGTTAATGTAATGCCAACATCTATTAGAGACAATGATACTGTCAGTGAGGGCCTGCTCATCGGTACATTTGGACGTGGTGTAGTAAGCTACGACATAGGAAGAGGAACTGTCGAAACGACGGAACTTGGCGACAGTTTCTCCATAAGTCGTGTCAGTTATGACAGGCAAGGCAGAATGTTGGTTGCCGACGGGCGTGGAAATTGCTATGCGATGACAAAAGGTAAGCAGAAGAAATGGTATGGTGGCAAAATTCTTACACGATTTATTGCAGACTCCCTACGTTCAGCTCATGGTCTTTCAGCCCGTCCGACGGCATTGGCAGAGAGCATCGATGGAGGAGTGTGGTTCAGCACTGGGCATGATATACGGTGTAAGAAAGGAGATAAAGAAGAGGTTGTGCTGCCTGATACGAAGGATGTCTCCGCTATGATCTTTACCAAAGACAAAACCCTTTGGCTTGCCACGATATATGGTACTCTTATTGCGTATAGGGATGGTAAGTTGATGACAGACGATTATGCATCCAACGAATATGGAGATGCCGTCCTGGCGCTGCAGACAGACAGTTTAGGTCGTCTGCTCATCGTTTGTGAACGGTATGTACGCATATATGACATTGTCCGCCATACTCTTCGGCAGCAGAATAGAGAAGAGGCCGGAGTCTATTGCGTCGAATTGGAGGAAACAAGTCCCGATGAGCGATGGAGCCAGCCTAAACCACGAATAAATGACCTCCTGCCTGTGTGGTTGCTATGGCTGTTGATAGTGCTGCTTATTATTTCGGTTGTGCTTTCTGTTTATGCCTTCTACCTTCATCGGCAACGGAAACGTTTCTTGGCTGTAATGACGAAAGAACATACAACCAGGAAACGTAACGAAGGCAGCAGGCCGGATTTGTCAGATGAGTGGCTGAAGAGAGCCATAGCTGTCGTAGAAGAACATATTGCAGACGACGGCTATGGTGTGGAGCAACTAGCCAGTGACATGTACATGAGTCGTATGACATTCTACCGGAAGCTCCAGTCATCTACAGGACAGAAGCCTACAGAGTTTATCCGTACCATCCGCCTGCATCATGCTGCAGAACTGCTGCGGGAGGGACATCTTTCCGTAACGGAGGTAGCGTATGCTACGGGATTCTCATCAGTCAGTTATTTCAGCCGTTGTTTCCGAACTATGTACGGAGTTCCCCCTACACACTTTGGTAAGATAACAACGGCAGAAGACTTGTCGCCAAGCCAAATACCTGATTCTGATGACGTACTCCTATAGAGAAATACTCCCGAAAGGCTATATACCTCTATTATCTCATCATTAGTTTCACAGGTAGTGTCAATACCCGTTACATTATCTATGATTGGCAAATCCTGTCCGTCAAGAGGGAAAATCCTGAGCGAAGCGATGTCTGGCAGAGATGAGCTGCTATTGGCTGTCAGTGTAAGTTCCTGGTAACCAGTTTCCGGAATTTCTATATCAATGGTTTTGAAATCATTTGTACGTACGTTGAAGTATATCTTTTTTAAACTGTTGCCATTCAATTTCAAATCAGTTCCTCGAAAGAAAATGCTGCTATATTTTAGCACTAAACGGTAGTTGCCTGCCTTTGCATGCAAAAATTTCCAATGGATAGTTCCACCCAACTGCTCAGGGTTTTCAAGGATGCCGTCATCGTATGTTACCGACTCCCCTACAAAGAATGTTACTGTGTCGCTTGGCTGTATATTGCCGGCATTATCTTTGGCTATAACCCAAGCAGTATGCATACCTATCCCGGCATCCGTCACTTCGAAAGGTATTGTTGCTGTGGTACCTATTGAACTGGGATCCTCTACCTTATATGTTCCTAATGTTTTTTTGTCGAGATAGTACTCCACTGATTTTATTTTGCCTTTCCGTTGGTGCTGTATTTTCGTCAGCATCTCAAAATTACCAGTTTCAACGGTTTGCTCTATCGTAGGCGACTGCATTTTAGCTTTCATTAGCCAAGGCACTTCCGTGTGTTTTATACCAAGGAAGGCATCCATCATCACCGTAGGACGCTTTGTGTCATTGTCCCATGCTCCCATGTCATAGCCACCCATAGATTCCGGTTCCCAATAGAAACATCCCAAATCGCCATTCTTTATCATGCGGTCCATTACGCCTACAAGGTATTGGTTTCCTTCAACAGCCTTGTTTGGGTAGTGACCTGTCTCGACAATCATGCAGGGAGTATTGTAACGAGTCTTCAGGTCATTTATATTACTCATAACCTTCGTAATCATTGTAGGTCCATCAAGGTGTGACCATCTGGGATAGGCTGACAGCCCGATGATATCCCACTTTGCACCGTTTTTCTTCAGTCCGTCGAAGATACTGCGATAAAGACTGTTGTCGTGACCTTCGGGAAGGTGTACTATAACTTGCATCGTGGAGTCAACTGCCTTCACTGCATCGTATCCGCTTTTTACGAACTTTGCAAACGCCACGGCACCACCCTTGTTTGTCTGACCAACAGGATAGAGCATGCCACGTTTCGTCTCGTTGCCTACCTGTACCCACTTAGGTGTTACGCCTGCTGCCTTGATAGCTGATAAGACGTCGAAGGTATGGTCATAGACATTCTTTGCCAGCGCTTCAACACTGTGGTCAGTCCATGCAGACGGGATGGTCTGACTTCCCGGGTCTGCCCAAGTGTCGCTGTAATGGAAGTCTATCATAACACCCATCCCTTTAGCTTTAGCACGTTTACACATTGATACCACCTCTTGTTTACTGCTAGGACCGCTTGCTACTGTCCATACACGTAAGCGGATATTATTGATACCCTGCTCTTTCAGTATCTGCAATATGTCTCCTTTTTTACCGTTTTTATCGAGCCATGTAGTACCCCAGCTTTCCATCTGGGGAACAAAACTTACGTCAGCACCGAATGCAAAATTCTCAATTTTGTTTCGGTCGAAAATAGAATCAGTCACAGTGATGGCATGGATTCCGACAACATAACATACCATCGTCAGCAGTAGTAATAGGAGTTTCATTGTTTAAAATGTTTGAGATGAAATTTTTTGCAAAGGTACGCTTTTCTTTTGTTCCAGCATTTCAATATTGTACCAATCGGATGAAATCATGTAACAAAAATTATTTCGGACTCAATGTCATCCCTGCTAACTGGTAGGGTAAATCGAAAAAGTATATCTTCCGAGAGAAAAATTTGGCAGAATAGTTTGCAAATATCGTAAGTTTTTATACCTTTGCAAACGGAGATTTAACAATATAAACAAAACAATGATAAGAAAAGCAACCACAGAGGACATCAAAGCGCTGACAAAACTGTTGTATCAGGCAGACGCTGTACATAATGGCATTCGTCCTGACCTGTTTAAGTCGGACACTCCGAAGTATAATGAGCAAGAGTTGGAGGCTATCATCAACGATAGCACCAAGCCCATATTCGTATATGATGACGGAGAAGTCGTGGGACATGCTTTCTGTCAGATTACCGAGGTAAAGAACCACAGGCTGTTACAGGACATAAAAACGTTGTATATAGACGATATATGCGTCGATGAATCTGCTCGTGGCAAGCACATCGGGAAGGCCCTGTTTGAATATGTGCGTGACTATGCCAAGTCTATAGGCTGCTATAACATCACCCTCAACGTATGGGAAGGGAACGACCCCGCGATGGCCTTCTACAAAAGCATGGGTATGAAGATACAGAAAACGGGGATGGAGATTGAGGTGTGAATTAGTTAGGAATTAGGAGTTAGGAATTAGGAGTTAGGAATTAGGAGTTAGGAATTAGGAGTTAGGAATTAGGAGTTAGAAATTAGGAGTTAGAAATTAGGAGTTAGGAATTAGGAGTTAGGAATTAGGAGTTAAAAATTATGAATTATGCATTATGCATTATGAATTAATAATATATCTCGCTGCCGTCAATGTGGTGACATTCTTCATGTATGGCATTGACAAACTCAAGGCGAAACGCTCTAAATGGAGGATATCAGAGGCCGCACTATTGTGGATGGCCGTCATCGGCGGCAGTATCGGGGCATGGCTGGGCATAAAAATATGGCATCACAAGACGATGCACAAGAAATTCAAATATGGCGTGCCCGCAATTATCATACTACAAATTGCAGCAATAATTTATATAGCAATGAAATTGGAAATATTAAAATGAGATGAAAAGAATAACATTTATAGCCTTCGTAAGCCTTTTACCCCTGCTTATTATGGGTCAGCCACGTCTGGAACTTCGCAGCAACAGCACGGCAAGGATTGTCGCCAACGGCAAACCCATGCTGATGATTGGCGGCGAACTGGGCAATTCGTCTGCCTCCACGCCGGAGGATGTGAAGCGCACCTTTGCGCATCTTTCCAAGATAGGACTCAACACTGTCCTCGCCCCCGTGTCGTGGGAACTCATCGAACCACAGGAGGGGCAGTTCGACATGAGTTCGCTCGACGTCATCCTGACAGAAGCAAGGCGCAACGGATTGAAGGTGGTACTGCTATGGTTTGGTGCATGGAAAAACTCCATGAGTTGCTATGCACCGGAATGGTTCAAGCGTGACATGAAGCGCTTTCCCCGTGCCCATACGCCAGAAGGAAAACCTGTTGAGGAGGCATCTTCGCTGAATAAGAATGTGCTGGAGGCCGACAAGCGTGCCTTCTGCCGCATCATGGAGCATCTGCATGACCATGATGCTCAGGAGCAGACGGTCATCATGGTGCAGGTGGAGAATGAGATTGGTATGATAGAGGTGCCGCGTGACTATTCGGATGATGCCACTCGTATGTACCGCACCGCTGTGCCACAACAGCTGACGGCATATCTGGCGAAACATCAGAAGTCGCTGCATCCTTACCTGAAAGAGAAACTGCAGCCGCAGGCAAAGGCTGGTGCCAATTGGGCGCAGCTGTTTGGTGATGACATTTATACGGAAGAGATTTTCCAGACATGGACCTACGCCACATACGTTGAACAGATAGCCAAGGCTGGACGTGAGATTTACAACCTGCCGATGTACGTCAATGTGGCTCTCGACAGCCGGGGTCGCAAGCCGGGACAATATCCCTCTGGCGGTCCGCTGGCACATCTCATAGATCTGTGGCATTGCGGTGCGCCGTCCATTGATGTGCTGGGTGTTGACATTTACGACAAGGGCATAAAGTCGTGGCTGGAAAAGTACCACCTGCCCAACAATCCGCTCTTTGTTCCGGAGATACGTCTGGAGGATAAGGATGCCATGTATGCCCTCTATGCCTTCGGCCATCATGGGGCGATGGGATTCTGTCCGTTCAGCATTGAGGACTATCCGCTCACCAAGTCGAACAAGAGCAACGACTGGAAGCAGATGGACCTCT
>Ga0326512_10002525_pt1 | contig 13559 bp, 5 predicted proteins | sample 1_2617_0518_D_FD_203652 | JGI IMG/M metagenome (GOLD analysis project Ga0326512, IMG submission 203652) | Bovine rumen microbial communities from UC Davis, California, United States - 1_2617_0518 | ecosystem: Host-associated > Mammals > Digestive system > Stomach > Rumen | place: USA: California... | reverse complement strand
ACGGGGGGAATGGGTATGTAAGGGTGTATCGATAAGATTATATTTGTGTATCCAACCCGCGATATTTTTTTCCAGCGCATAAGGACGCCGGGCAAAAATGGCGCGTCGAGGATAGTCTTGTACCTATGTATCCTCGAATTCTCGGTACGCTATATGAAAATGTTCACTGAATTGAAGGATATATATGCTGGTAATCAGGGGAATCTTGGGTTGTGAGATGTGGTGTGTGGGTAGTTGGGGTTATCTATTTATCAGATAACCTGTTCGCATGGCTTCGCCAGGGTATCGAATACCGGTTTCCAAATTTTCTCTGGGTATCTTTGGATCCTGCCCTCAACGTGTCCTTGGGCAACCCGTATGCCGGGTCCGGGATTCTCTGACGCTATCCGCCCTTCCGTTTTCCGATGGAGGTCGAACCGCCTCCCGGCATGCCCGCAATCATGGTGCCGCTGCGATCGGGTGATCCGGGGAGCAGGGTGCTATCCGTTCTTAGGCGGGTTATGACGCAATGCTTGCCCGGTCACATATACCCTGTTATTCGACTCGCATCTACATTATGCGGTACGTTAATCCGGCAGGGAACGGGGATATGTTGACTGCATTTGCAGTATACCACCTTGACACCGCCATCTGCAATCACTATATTCTCTTTGGGCGTGGCTCTGGCTATACGGGGACAGCATGCGAGAGCATCTGATAGCCGGGCCGTCAGCGCCCCTCAATTACCGCCCCGGGGCATTCGGTCCCCCCGGGGCGCCTTTTCTATCCGGAGGTGGCCGATGGCTATGATTCTGTTCGATCCGAGCGATGGCCTGACGCCATGGCAGATCAGGAAGCTGAACTCCAATTTCCGCGAGCTCGACAGGCGGTCATCCTCCGCATCCTCCTCCGATGGCATGGCGCTACCCGAGGGCGGGCTGGCTGGCCAGTTCCTCGTCAAGCGCACATCGGAAAACGGGGACGCCGCATGGGAGACCGCCTACACGGTTCCCTCCGGTGGGTCCGACGGCATGGTGCTCGTCAAGGACGGCCAGCTCGACGGCGTCACCAAATGGCAGATCCTCAAGGGCCTCGTGCCAGCAGGCGGCGCGAAGGGACAGGCGCTCGTCAAGTCCTCCGCCGCCGACTGGGCCTACCAGTGGGACGACATCGACGCCCTGCCTCCCGGCGGCACGGCGGGCCAGGCGCTCCTGAAGAACAGCTCCACCGACGGCGACGCCTCGTGGGGCAATGTGCCGGCAGGACCGCAGGGACCTCAAGGCCCCCAAGGCCCGAAGGGCGACAAGGGTGACAGGGGCGACGCGGGCGAGATCACCGGCGCCACCGCTTCCGTGGATTCAGGCGTCGGCACTCCCTCTGTGATCGTCACGCCGGGCGGCACGCCGTCTTCCCGCTCCTTCGATTTCGCGTTCCACAACCTCAAGGGCGAGAAAGGCGACAAAGGAGATACCGGCGAACGCGGTCCGCAGGGATTACAGGGCATTCAAGGCGAGACCGGTCCTCAAGGTGAGACAGGTGCTACCGGCGCCACGGGCGCTACCGGCCCGCAGGGGCCGCAGGGAATCCAGGGCGAGCAGGGTCCTCAGGGCGAGATTGGACCACAGGGTCCTCAAGGCCCACAGGGTCCGCAGGGCGACAAGGGTGACAAGGGCATTGATGATCCCATTGTCATCACGAAGACCATGATGCTTACGACTTCATGGCAAGACACGGGAATAACGACGCACCATATCACCACAGGCAGCGGAACATATGTCGTGCAGATAAGCGGAATGAACTCTAGTGGAACGTCCTTGTACAATGAGGTGTTTTCCGGAATCATGGGTATATACACGGGGAACACTAATTCCTCCGATTCGGATGAAGTGCTGTTGCATAAGAACGGTCATGCTACGAACAGCAAGCAGATATACCTCAGGACATTGCGCGTTCCAAGCAGCGGAACAGCTCCCACAAAGATACAGATTGCATCCAACTCTAATTGGACGGCATCTTCACCTATAACATTCAAATTTATAAAGCTGTTATCGCAGTAATGGAGAAACCATATCATGGCATTATCATTAAAAGATCCCGTTATCATGAACATCACAGGGACGGCAAGCAACAATGTCCCGAAACCGTCCATCCTATACAATAATTCATCAGGTACGAACGGAACTGTATCGCTCTCTGCGTCTGCTGCAAACTACAATCACATGCGTATTTTTTTCAGGAGCAGCGATGGAACGGAATTCGTCTCTTCTGTCGATGTGCATTCGCCAAATGGCAAGAGGCCGAATCTCGTAGTCGTCTACGACAGTTCTACTGTGATGTACTTCAAGGCGAAGACGGTCTATATCAACGGGAAGAGCATCACCAACAATGGAACGGGATACGGCGAAGCATGGGTAGCTGGCGGTAGTACCTCTGGTAGAAGTAACTCAAACTATGTGTACATAACCCGCGTCGAGGCGTGGAACGAGTAAGGAGCGAACATGGGACTCAAGAAGCACATCACCCTACCGAACGGGATACAGCTCAACTACCACAGGGTAGTCAGCCTGCATATCCAGACGAACAATCAGAACGTGATAGAGGTCGCGGGCTACACGAGCCAGACGAAGCGGCGCGAGGAGATCGAGTGCATGGAGGCTCTCGCCAACGGCGACAACGATGCGTCGTGCGACGTGTTCATAGAAACCGCCGCATACATCGCGCCATACGAACAGGACATGACGGTCGAGTCCGCATACGGGTATCTTAAGTCTCTGCCCGAGTTTGAGGGTGCCGAAGACGTTATGGAGACGGACTGACCATCCCCTGTGATATACTCACGGCGAATCGAAAGGAGGTAAACCTATGGATGCACCATTGTTCCTATACGCTTTCTGGGCTCCGATCCATGACAGTTCGGTAGTCCAGGTGATGCTCGTGGCCATTCTGATCCTCGTCATAGCCGATCTCGTGTTCGGCATGCTCGGCGCGGTTATCCAGAAGAATTTCTCATCGACCAAGATCAGGGAGGGCCTTGCCCATAAATGCAGTGAATTCGCGTTCCTCATCGTTGCAGATGTTGTGGACGCGCTTTTATTTGCGGGGGCAAACCTACCGTTCGACATCCCGAACGGGTCGATGCTCACGGTCATGTGCCTCGCGCTCATAGTGATGGAGATAGCCTCGCTCGCCGAGATCGCGACGAGGATCAACCCCGGTCTCGCCGACACGCCGGTGTTCCGCGTACTGAAAACCGCGCACATTATAGGCAATAAAGGCGAAGCCGTCGAACCTGTCCAACCGGAAGGAGAATAGATGTCACTCAATGGAATCGATGTGTCGAGCTGGGATCCCGGCATCGACGTGACCGGGGTTCCCTGCGATTTCGTGATCGTCAAGGCGACCGGCGGCACACGTTATGACAACCCCGAGTTCGAGCGCGTCGCACGCGACACGATCGCCGCTGGCAAGCTGCTCGGTATCTACCACTTCGCCGGCGATGGCTCCGCTGGCACGGCGGAGGAGGAAGCCCGTCATTTCCTCGAGCGCTTCGCCCCGTACAAGGGGCAGGCCATTCCCGTGCTCGACTGGGAGGCCGAGGCCGTCGACTGGCCGGTTTCCTGGGCTAAGGAGTGGCTGGAGATCGTCGAGCGCGAGACCGGCGCAAACCCCTGGTTCTACAGCTACGCGAGCTACCTCGGGTCGCACGATTGCTCCGAGATCGCGAGGTTCCCACTCTGGGTCGCCGCATACTACGCTGGCTACAGGGCCATGGGATACCAGGACGACCCGCCTCTCTACGGATCCATCGGCTCGTGGAGCGACAAGGCCGCGTACCAGTACACCTCGTCGGGAGTGCTCCCCGGATGGGATGGCCATCTCGACTTGTCTATCTTCTACGGCGACCGTTATGATTGGATGTCGATGGCCGCTGGCCAGTCCGGCGGATCCGATGACGGCGTAAGCGAAAACCAACGTAAAGAGGAGGAAGCCTTGAGACCAGTTGACATTCCCAATGACGGCGGCGAGGTCTACCGCCTGTACGACGAGAACAGCGGCGACCACATGTTCACCGCCAACCCGGCCGAGCGAGATCACCTGATCGAGGCCGGCTGGACATCCGAGGGAACCGGCTGGAAGTTCCCGCCGACCTCCAACATCGTCTACCGCATGTACCTCCCGAACAACGGCGACCACCTGTTCACCACGTCGTTCGAGGAGGCGCAGAACGCCCAGGACAACGGTTACCAGTACGAGGGCGCCAATTTCTCCGCATCCAAGGACGATGGCGAACCGGTCTACCGTTTGTACAACCCGAACGACGGATCGCATATGTACACGCTCAGCGCGAGCGAGAAGTCGTACCTGCTTGAGAAAGGCTGGAAGGACGAGGGCATCGCGTTCTACGCCGCCAAATAGCCGATACCGGAACATCGCGGCGGCTTTGCACCGAGTTCGGCCGCATGTCCCGTTAGAGGATAGGAAGCCTCCCGCAAGGGGGGCTTCTCTGTTTTCGCGGGTAGATGGTATACTCATACGCCAGATGACGGAAACCTTGACTATGGGAGTTCCAATATGAGTTTGCTCGATAGAATCGCCGAAGCCACCGGCATATCCACGCCATCCGCAGGGGGAATGCAACCTGGCGGGAATACCGGTGAGGGAATGCGCGGACCTGGATACATGGTCCCCGATACCAGATTCAACACGCTGTACGATAGGATATCCGCTATAAACAAGGAGGCCGCGTACAGGCGCCAGCAGGAGAACGAGAAAACCGAAGACCGCCACTCGATGTTCGATTCCGAGGGCAACAAGAAGGAACGCGAGATGAACCCGCTCGAGGGCTTCATGGCGGGCCTGTCGAGGTTCTCCGAGGGCGCCATGGAGAGCGCCGGGTTCAAGCCGGACCAGGACAAGGGCTTCATACAGGGAGCCGGGGAGAACCCGATCGGCTTCGCCGGTAGCCTGGTCGCCGGAATGACGGCAGGCCCGGTCGGCGGCATCCCAAAGATATTCGAGGGCCTCACGCACACGCCCGTGACCGAGGGCGAGGCCAACAACAAGATCCCCGATTACGAGCTCGACGATTCCCAGGCCGCTGCATCCCTGCTCGACGGCGGCATCGATACCGTCGGAGCGCTGTTCGGCGGCTCGGGCAGGGTGCTCGGCACGGCTGCCAAGGCGATCAGCGGCGGTAGGATAGGCAAGAGCATGGCATCCGGCTGGATACGCCAGGCTATGGACAACGCCCCCGCCGCCGTGAAGAACACGGCTCAGCTCGCTGGCGACGTCGCGGAGGAAGCTGGCGAGGAATTCGTCCAGAGCTTCGCCGATGACGCGAGGAACAAGCGCCTCGACGAGGGTTCCCTGTGGCGTGCGGCGAACGCCGCTGGCTACGGCGCTCTCGGCGGCGGCCTCATGTCCGGCGGCGGCATGATCGCGAACGAGTTCGTCGACAGACGCCTCGGTAACAAGGCGCAGCCGCTCCAGGCGCAATCGCAATCGCCTACCGGCAAATGGACTTCATACGACCAGGACGCGTTCACGGAGCTCCGCCAGACGAAACACGACGACCTCACGTCCACGGCGAAGGACGTCATCAAGGAATACGAGACCGGTCCGATGCGCGAGAGACCGGCATCATCGTGGGTCAGGCACACGCGCGGCGACGGCAGCATGGGACTGGACGACATCGATTACGGCGTGCATGATTTCAAAGGCATGTTCGAGATGTCGAAGAGCAATGCCGACTATCTGTCCGGCGTGCTGAAGTCGAACACCAAGGAAGTCGCAGACGCGCTCTACAACAACCGGTTCGACGGCGTGACGTATACCACGACCGAGCGCGCAATGAACGCCCTGAAGGACAAGAGGGTCGGGAATCAGGATATCTGGCTCGCGGTGGGCCGTGACCCCGATACCAAGAACGGCGCCTTCAAGGTAAGGCTGCGCAATTTCCATAGCGGGCATTACATGGCGCTCAGCCCCATGGTTTACTCGGTTGTCGGATCCGACGTCGACGGCGACACGTCCGGCGTGTACTGGGATCTCACCGACGGGAAGACCGGCCAGCCATACATCAACACGCTCGGCAGGGCATCAGAGATGCTCATGGATGCCGAGGGCGATAGCAACGTCGACTGGGATTTTGCCGGTATCGGCAAGGGCAAGATCGACAAGAAGGTGTACGACGGGTTCAAGCAATCGCTCGGAAACGTCGTCGCCAAGTACAATCTCGACCCCAGCCATAGCTTTATCGAGCAGTTCGACGAGGCGTACAAGACGTCGAAGAAAGACGGCAGGGACGTCAAGCTGTCGAACACGTTCAACGACCTGCGCACCGCCATCATAAACTCCGGCGCGACGAAGGACGAAGCGGCCGATGCAGTGGATCACGTTCTCGGCAAGCTGTTCGAGGGAACGCATAATCTGATTCAGGAATCCACGGTCGAGGCCGTGAATCAGTTCAAGAGAAACTACGAGGAGCTCAACTTGACCGACAAGGAGGCCAAGGACCAGAAGGACCTCCTGGAGAAGATCGGGACGACCGGCGACGCCAACACGGTCGCCCAGATAATCCCGCTCATCAACGGCATCGCGTATAACGTGTCCGACAAGGGCAACCCGATCTTCAGGCAGTACGGCATGCTGAAGTACATGGTGATGGGGCAGGGCGCGTTCTCCGATTCCGTGAGCCAGCTTTCGTCCATCGCCGATAGGGAGTCGATATTCAAGGCCCTTATCAGGGCTAGCTTCAGGATGGCGCAGACAGCTCAGGATCCCATAACCTCGGTCAACGGCATGATCGAGGCCATGATACTGAGCGATACGCTGTACGAGTCCGGGGTCATGTCGAATCCCGTCAGGACCGCTTCCGACTTCAAGAACCTCCTCGAGGTGTACAGGAAGAACCACAACAAGTATTCGGATATCTACAACGACATCATAAAGAGCACCACGAGCGACGGCGAGAAGATCACCTATGGGTGGATAGAGCGCCCGCTGCTGAGCAAGAAGGTCGACGTCACCAAGGACGAGGATGTCCTCATGAAGTTCTCGACGACCTTCGCGAACGCGCCGGTAGAGCATTGGCTCGACATCGGCAGGCTGCCGAACGAGGAGAAATACAGGGGCGTCGCACTCGACAAGATGCTTAACGAGATGACCTTGTTCAACGGCAAGTTCGACGCCGTGTTCGCCCCGATGGGCAACGACGTGCAGAAGATCTTCTCCGCCATGGAGCGTGCGCATTTCCGGAAGAAGAAGCAGGTTTCTGGCAGGATCCGCAGGATCGTCGAGAACATGAACCTGCAGAGCGTGACGAGAAGGATGAAAAACGGTAAGTTCGACGACAGGGACTTCCAGTACATGGCCGCCATCGTCGACGAGTACCAGAACATCATTGGCCCAAGGAACGCGGTTCTGTCCGGCATCATGGACCCGAAGTACATCGTCGGGACCAAGATCGGCAACATGCTCTTCAGCACGAACGAGCAGCAAAGATTATCTGCCATAGTCGCCGTGAGCATGCACGCCCAGTTCGACTCGATCATAAGCGAGCTCAAGTCAGGCAAGACCCATGACGTCCAGTCCGCGCAGGACAAGCTAGCCGCGATGCAGTACGTCTCCACCGTGCACGCCTATATCAGCGGCGAGCTGCTGAACTCGTTCGAGCGCGATGGCGAGCCGGTGTCCTATCTCCTCAACATGATCTGCAACCTCGATATGACCTTCGACCAGAAAGAGCACGAGTACGACGCGTTCGATTTCGTCGGCGAGCGGGACGACTTTCTCATCGACTGCCTCACCACCCGCGAATACGAGTTCGACGAGGGCGGGGTATCTCAGCGCGTGAGGACGATGGAGAGCGCCGAGGCAACCGCGAAGAAGCTCCTGTACGACGATGTCATCACAGAAGTGCAGCAGGCCAGGGAAAGGCTTAGGGACGAGAAGTCCGAACTGCATTTCCGCGATTACGTCGAGCGGATGGCGCGTGATATGTACTTCGAGTTCAACAATGACTACGCGGGCGTTCTCGTGTACGACGCGATGACCGTGGCTAACCCGAACGTCGAGAAGGCTACCATCGTGGATTCGGCAGTTCACTACTATTCGTCGATCGCGATGTCCAGGCCAGGCGGTCTGTGCTCGTTCATGGACGCCGTGCTCGGGTTCCATAACGGGTTCGTGACGATGGAGACCTTCTCCAGCAACAGGTATCTCTTGATGAAGTGTCTCACCGATCCCGATTTCAAGATCGAGGTCGAGGACACGTCGACGGGCAAACACAGGACTATGACGCAGCAGACGTTGTTCGCCGCCTACAAGATCGACCTGAAGGGATCAAGGCCGACGAGCCAGCAGTATCTCGCGATGCTCGAGAAGGTCCCGCAGATGGCCGGATGGCTCTGTGAGCAAAGCACGCTCGCGAGCGAGGTCGAGGGCAACCCGAACACGGTCCGCGGCAGGAAGAACAGGTTGCTTACTAGCTTCGAGAGCTGGAGGAAGTCGTTCGCGACTGCTAGGTCCGGCGACGTCGACCCGACTGAGAAGTGGGAGATAGAGCGCGAGATCAACAACGTCAAGAACGATCTCCTCAACCGGAGCTGGTTCATGCAGTACATCATCTACTGCATCAGGGATATCGATGGCATAGCCGGCAATCCGAAAGCCATATCCAGGGAAGTCAGCAGGCTCATCGACGATGCCGCGCAGGCGTTCACGTATATCGGCCATATAGCGCCGGACACTTCGGATTTCGTGAACGAATACAACGATTTCATCGATTCCTACCAGGGGCGCATCAGATCCGATCTCGTCGATGCGCTGACGAACATAGACGGTGAGTTCAAGGCTATCTTCGACAAGAGGGCGCGTGGATCCATGGATCTCGTGTTCAAGGAGCTCACCTCGGTCGTGAAGTCAGCCGCGTTCATCGATGTCGTTGACAGCAGGCTCGAGGCCATCGGCGAGAATCTCGATATCGTCAGCAAAGGCGAGATGAAAGAAGACGTCACCGATAAATCGATCAGGGCCGTCAGGAAAGCCCTCAGAGGCGAGGACGAACAAGTCGAGAAGATCATAAGGGAGAATCTCGAGGAGATCGGCAAGCATCTGTCGATCGCGATAGGCGTCCTCTCCGAACGGCCGGGGAATATTACCAACGCGCAAGCGGATCCGGATATCAAGACAAGGATCCTCGAAGATATCAAAAAACTGAGAGATGAACATCAAAAAGCGGCGGATAATGCCACCGGCAAGAAGAAAATCGAAGAAGAAAACAATGTGAAGGAGATAGATCGCCTTATAGACGATATCCAGAAGGATAGAATCTACGGCGATCCCATCGCCGAATATATACAGAATGCCGATATATCGAATCTCAAACTCGTTCCGAGCGATTGGAGTAGTTACAGCGTCTTCAGGGAAAAGCTGAACGGCATACTGAAGGCCATAGGCGAACCTCAGCTCAGCGTAATCGAAGCGAAAAAGGTCTACGACGATACCGTCGACGAGCGCAGGGAATACTCCGGTCAGATGCTCGAGGCGGTCGTCCGGCATGAGATCGAGCAGATCAATAAGAAGACCGGTGGCAGGAAGAACGCCAACATGTTCACGTCCTCGAGAACTATAGCGAATGGCATCAGGGAGGCCCTCAAGGAAGTATCGGCGAGCGATGGGAAGAAGACGCTGCGCCAGAACATGCAGGAGAGAGGCACCGACTGGGGCAATATCAGCAGGCTCGACAAGGCATACACGAAATACGGGTTCAATAAGCAGCTTCCCATTCCGAATTTCGCGAACGAGACCGCGGAGTACACCGCATCCGCCGCACGCATCATGCTTGGGTCGGCCGGTTCCCCGCTTGCCGTATCGCTCAACGGAGGGTACGCCAAGAAGATAATGGGGCTCGGCTTCCTGCCTGAATCGCATCTCGACAGGCGGATTCCCGATCCGAACCCGATCACGGTCGAGAAGTTCCTCAGCAGCTATGACGCTGATCTGGAATCCGCGGCGAACAATAAGCCGGTCGTCGATATATCGAGATGGAACGTCCAGCTACCTGGCACGAACGATATCGTTCCGGCGGAGACCATTATCGACAATGTGCGCAACATGAACCCCGATGACGAGATCATCGTGTACGATCCGAACCTCAATTCCCATGGAATCGACACGCGTTTCACGACGCAGCCGTACACGCAATACGAGCGTGCGTATCACAGGCTGTCTGGAATCCTCGCGAGGATAATCGACTTTTCGCAGGAATCGATGGTCCTCAAGGCGAAGAAGAAGTTCGCCTCCAAGTACGAGGTCGTCTACGACGAGGAGTTCGGGAATACCACGATACAGGGCGAAGTAGAGGACCAGTCCATATTCAAGGACATGAACCGGGCATGCGCTGCCATGCGCGACCAGTTCATGGGATTCAGGGATCTCTGGATGAGGGATCTCGAGAGGGAGTTCCTCGATGGCGGGCGAATGGACTCGCTCGGGTTCGGCGTTGACCAGGCACGCATAGTTGTTCAGGGTCTCACACCCGGATTGAAGATCACTCTCAAGAACGGTGAGGAACGCCTTATCGACGCGTCGCTTCTCGTCGAGTCGAATCTCGTTGACCAAAACAACGATGCCGCCCTGTGGGCCGAGATCCAGAAGATAACCGACAACGGCAATATCGACGTGGCCAAGGTGGAGGTCCTGTGCGTTTCGCCCGAATCCGCCGCGAGCCGTGTCGGCCGTGCGGCTACGTCGAAGTTCAGGGAGGGAAGCAATCCCGATACCGACGAGGTCAGGAAAGCTGCGGCCGAGGCCATGTCAGATTGGAGCGACTACCAGTTCAACACGCTGTCCGTGCAGGAGATCATGCGGCATGTCCTCCCGCTCGGACGCGGTTTCGCGAACCCGATCGCCGTATCGGATTCCGCGACCGCGATGCAGAGGCTTATCGATGAGGTCAATGAAAGCCCCGCCGGTGGCATGTTCCACGAGAGATGGGCTTATCGCAAGGAAAAGATGCCCAAGATGAGCGATAAGAAACGTAAGGCTTGCGAGCAGAACACGAAGCTGCTGTTCAACAAGGGGCATGATTTGGACGTTAAGCTCGTCGCGTCGAACGATCCGAGCAACGGGCTCTATATGACCGCCGCGTTCTACGACGAGGCCCAGCTCAAGAACGAAGTTGATCAGTTCGCCAAATCGAGCAACACAGCAGACTACGATGACTTCAACGCTATGGTGGGCGCCATGGAGAACGCGAGGGATAACGCCACCGCGGAGAAGCCGGAGATAATCGACAACTACGGATTCGGGTACGTGTACCACGAAAGCCAACTTGGAAAAGCTCTCGAATGGGCCATCAAGACGAACCAGAAGCTCGTGCTTGCCAATGAGGAGATAGCCACCTCGAGTATACTGAGCGATTACAGCCCGGATGAAATGCAGGTGACGCTCCTGGCCAATAGCGACGGTGGTTCGGATGGAGAGGGATTCGGCATCCTTATAAACCCAAGCCATCATTTCAAGGGCAGCCAGAATTTCCTGCACACGCCGACATCGAAGGAGCGCCCGCTCGATAGGGACAGCATCTCCTCCGTGCTCGCCGACGAGACCGGTATGTGGGGCGTGGCGGACGCCGATATACTCGCGACGTCGAAGGGGCAGAGATTCAAGAAGCAGGTCAACGATGCCATCAGCTTCGACCTGACGAAGCTCATCTCGTCTGGCAGGAGGTCCAGCAAGCCGTTCAACGCTCTCACGCGCGAGCAGGTCAAGGACCTCGCGGATAGCCTGATCGACAACAACGGCGACATCATCAACCAAAAGACATGGGAGAGCATGTTCGATTTCAGCTCCTATGGCAACGTCCGCGATTACTCGAAACAGGCGATACAGAGGAAGATCGCATCGTATCTCATGAGCGCGAAGAAGAACGCCATCGGCAACGATGGTTTCGACCATGCAGGCGCCGCTGGCGAGAGCTGCGTCATGCTCGTGGAATGCGACGGCGTGATCGCGCCGGTCATCCTCCCGAAGAAAGCAGGGTCGAACGTAACCTTCATCGAATGGGATCTGGCCGGGAACAACCTGACCATCGGGTATACAGGTGAGTTCAAGCTCGATAAGAAGCAGCAGGTGGCCATCAAGCTCGGCCTGTACGGATTCGCGTTCAAGGGTATCGTGTCGGCGATGCCGGATGGCATGTATGAACCACAGGTCGTGTTCCCGAACGAGCAGGAAACCTTCACGGTCGACTTCATCCAGTCGAGAGATTCAGAAGAATCCAGGCTCCCTGGCAGGGAACGCGAGGTCATCAAGAATGACATGTGGTATTTCATGCGAAAAATGGGTGGTGTCGGAAAAGGCTTGAAGGCTTTCTCCGCATTCTTCGACGTAGACGCGAACATGGAGACCGCGAAGTGGAAAGACGAGATCGCCCAGAACGTGGAGAACTCCGAGGGCGTCGGAAAAGAAAATCGAGACAGCGTGCTCGCCAGCCTCAGGGAGAACGGCGAGGCATGGGAAAGAGTCATCTCCGGGAACATTCGCCTGTTCAACAATGAAGACAAGAACCGGATGATGCAGGACATAGCGTACCTGTGCCGAAAATACGACATAGACCCGATATCGCTTATGTCGACTTTCACTTACGACGATACCGGTGTCAAGAACATCACGCGTGACGTGGACTTCGCCATGGTAATCGGCAACTTCGACAGCAACCAGACGTTCAGGTTCTTCAACATGATCGACGACAGGCTGTGCACCGATGGCATCAAGCCGTCCGAAGAGAACGGGAAATACTTCAACCACAAGGGCCAGATGCCGATCGTGTCCCCGACCGGTGGAACAGGGTGGGGATACGTCCATTGGGGTCCCCATGATTTCACCGGCTACGAATCCGACGCCTACGGAGGCGCACCTGGCAAGAAATGGAGCCCGCAGCACATGTACAGAAGGGGCGCGGACCTCGGGTACCTTGATGCCGAGATGCGCCATGCGGTCGAGTACCACGAGTTCATGATGGGCAATGTTGACTATATCGACCTCAGAACTAAGAACCGCCTCCGCGCAGCCGAAGAGGATCCAGGATGGGTCAGGCAGATATTGGACGAGCAGCATATGTCGGCGCTCGTGAACAGCGATGTCGCCGCGTCGTGGAAGGAGCGCGTGTACCAGAGGCAGCTCAACAACGTCGGTGCCACCTACACGCATCCGAGAAAGGTCGTGGAGCACAAGGACAGCGGCGAGAGGGTCAAGAAACCGTCGAAGGACCCGAGGATCGTGGAAGCCATGACGGACCTATCAGAGCTGTCGAATGGCAAATTCAACTACACCATGGCCTCGATCGTCGCCATGTTCCAATCCGGATACACGTTCAATGAGGGAAGCGGCGAGTCGTCGGTTCCCATAACAGCTCTCAGGAGCGATATAAGGACGATAGCCGAGAACATCAGGGAGCACGGGCTACCGGTAATGGTTCCCGAGGGCGGCCGTTCCCAGAACGACAGATACGCGATACCGCTCCTGCCGCCCGATGTCTGCGACTGGTTCTGGAACACCATGCCGGAGATCAGGGC
>Ga0326512_10002524_pt1 | contig 13561 bp, 4 predicted proteins | sample 1_2617_0518_D_FD_203652 | JGI IMG/M metagenome (GOLD analysis project Ga0326512, IMG submission 203652) | Bovine rumen microbial communities from UC Davis, California, United States - 1_2617_0518 | ecosystem: Host-associated > Mammals > Digestive system > Stomach > Rumen | place: USA: California... | reverse complement strand
GTGCAGGTTAAGAAGTTTATGGATAGGGTTAATGCATCAGGAGTTGGAAATACTGCAAAGGGTAATGCAGTAGCAGGAATAAATGGATTAGTAACTCAATTGAAGAAGACACTTGATGAGTTTGCTACAGAAGTTGCTAGTGCTAAACAACAACTGCATACTGATGGTCAGACACTTGGTAATAGTTTCAAACGAGGTTTAAGCAGTACAAGGGCAGGAACTATCAGTACTGCGAGGAGCATTATGACTAGTGCAGTAGCAACTATTCGTTATTATGCTCAAAGGTTTTATCAAACTGGTCAGTATAATGGTAAGCGATTGGATGCAGGTTTCAAGAGTGGTGTTAGTAAGCTTGGCAGTACCTTGAAAGGTAAATTGGATAGTATTATTAAAACCATCCGAGGTTACAGTAGTCAATTCTATAATGCAGGTGACCTACTTGGTGGTAAATTCAGAGATGGATTCCTAGCAGGACTTGGTACTATTGATGTGAATAGTCATATTAATGGAACAGAGGGCAGTTATGGTGGTGAATATCGTAAGATTCAGAGTTTCAACCTCCAATCTGCAATGTTAAAACAAGCGAATAATAAGCAGACACCTAATGTCAAACAGACTGTTATCAAATCCGAGAAGACTACTACACAGACCGAGAAGACTGTTGAAAAGGATAAGAGTAAAGAACAAGCACCAGTTATTAATATTAGTTTTGAGGGTGCTATTATAAATGGATCAAATGAATTCAGGGAAAGTATTCAACAGATTGCAGAGGAAGTTATGCTTAATTACTTATCTCCTAATCCTGCAACTGGATACTAATTTTCCCTTTTTAATTTTTTTATAAAATAATATAATGAGGTTATTGAGTATGGCAGATTTCTATAATTTTACATTCCAACCAAATTTCCACATTTGGAGAGATTTCAATGTTAAGTTCAATTGTCAACAAATGAACTGGACAGATACTGATAATGATAGTGTGATGGACATTGGTGAGAGAGCAGGTTTCAGATTAATTTTGGCATCTAGCCTTTCCAATGTTCCGATGGAGATTACTAGTGATGAGGATATTGGTTCTGATAGTATTATCAATTATGATGGGTACTTGAATGCTGATGGTGAGCATATGACTAGTCTTGCTTTTGAGGGATTGAGAGAAGAGGTTACTGATGAAAATAGCGAAGTTGAATTTAAATATTATTACAAGCCTATTTATTTGGATTTCCACGAGAATGATGGTGGTTTTATTATTACTGTTGCAGGTACATCTAATGAGGGAGAAAATGTGATTAGTGATAATACTGATATTACATTAAGTATGCTTGGTGATAGTCCTCAAGACTTGGAAGCCATCTTCATTGGAACTGATGAGTCTGATCCTTACATCATCGCCTATGCAAAAGCTAGTAATAGTGTCAAGGTCAGGGATGTCTTGTCTATTCCATTAGATACACAGATTTTGTCTGTTGGTGTTGATGAGTACGATGAATATCAATAAATAATGGGGGTTGAATAAAGTATGAGTTATCAGACAATTCAACCAGTTAGTGTGAGTCAATCTGATGAGAACAGACTATGGTATAATCTTGCTACTCTTGTACCCCAAGATACTGTCTACGATAATACTACAGAGCTTGTGCAGACAAAGAGTGGTTATGCAGAATGTATCATGAATGGTTTCTATTATGATGAGAACAAACCGAATACTTTAACCTTTGATTTCGGAAGTACCGAGATAACCGACACTACTAATATTAACAATGTCAGATTCTATTTTAGGATGTATGTTATTGGTGATGGCAGAACTAATATGGTTTCACAGACTCCGAAGCCGAATGTGAAGCTTTGGACTCATCTTGACCCTGATAGGACTTATGATTGGCACGATAGTGATGAGTATTTGAAGCTTGTTGATGAGATGGATCATAATTATTATGTTGATGCAGAGGCTAGTTATTTGAATGATAATTATGATAGTGGTTATATTGATTTTACTGTGACCTTTAATAATACTAGTATGGGTAATGTCCTGTCTTCCAGTTTCTTCAATAATGGTTTTGGTATTAGTTTGGAGTTTCCTCCGAGCAAGTGTATGGTTGAGCATCGTGTTATTTTTGAGAGTGTTTATTGTGTATTGAATTATGGTACTGATGGTGGAATGACTGTTACTTGTGATAATAGTGAAACTTATACAGTTAATACACTTAATACTATTCAATTCACTATTGTTGAGGATACTGATGTTGATAGTAGGATCAGTTTCGAGGCTGATGGTGATGGATTATATATTAATCCTTACAATAATGTTGGAGTGGTTAATGGTCACCCATTGAGTACTGATGACCCTTATAAGTTTGCAGAGGTGCAGACCTATGGTAGTAATACTGTTGTTGTTACTTTGCATTTTGTTCCGACAAAGGTGGGTGATTGTAGTTTCAAGGTTGTTGTTAATGAGGAGTTGACTCCGAGAGTATTCAATTTTACTGTTGTTAGTAATGATGAGGATACTTATTATCCAGTTTATGATTTTGAAGAAGATACTCTGACTTTTTATGGTGACTTCACAAGTAATCCTGAAGAGTATGTGACTAATGGAACACCTGCAACCTACTTTGAATATATTAAGAAAGTTACATTAACAAGGAGGCATATCACAAAGTATGCTTATAAAACCACCTCCATTGTAGCAGAGGGTACAACTCCAACATATACTAATCACACAATAGATGTGGATGTATATCTGTATAATGTTAATGTTGAGTTATGGAATAAGGGAATGATAACTATAACTGATGGATTTTATACATCTGAAAGCAACGAACCAATAACAACTATGGTTGGTGGAGGATTAATTAGTGGAGGAGATAGGGTTCTCCCATCAGGATATCAAGGTGACATTATAATTTCCACAAATGATGACTCCCTCACTATACCATTAAACACATCTAATCTTTCAAATGTTACATCTACAAGAAATGATCCAATATATAATGATATATCAACAAGAGAAGAAGCTTTTAATTATATGATGGATGGTACACCCCACACATACTCAACTGGGAATGTAACACAATATGATGGAACATATCCACAGACTGTTAAAACTTACACTCCAAGTAGTAGTGTTTATGATAGTTTATTGAAGATTCATAACATTGGCACTACTGATGTTCAAGGAATAACCACACTATTATTCAGTATTGAAAATGTTGAAGTGTACAGAAAGTATTCAAGTGGAAATTATAACTTATTAGACCCTCATTTTTACTCATTAACAACAAGCAATAATGAGTTATTATTGAAGACTTTTGAGGGCAGATACTACGAGGATAATGAATCCCCTGATAGCACTATCCAAGATATCAAATCATACAATAAGAATTATCACGATAAGGTAGTAGTCCACATAACACCTTTAAGAAACGAATACAACTTCCAACTAACTAGTCAAGGAATGAGCAACAACACCACACAAAAAACCAACACCTACTACCAACTCTTATCCCCAAACAAGTACACAACTGGCTCTATCTTGAACCTACTCCCTGCCACCACTTATATGCAAGAACGAACCAAGGTCACAATTGAAAACTTCGCAACTGGTGAGAATGATATAATCCATTATTATGCTTATATCAAGGATGGGGTACAAATCAATAAATCTGATGCCTTGAATGAGGATGGTACACTTAAAGAGGGAGTGACTTTTGAGGAAGTGACAGAGGATGAGGCTTATGTTACTTACTACTGGTTTAATAATACTGCTTTCTCCGAAGAAGAAGTATTGACCTTGATAAGTGACTTTGAAGACTGTACTCTTGGACTTGACCCAAGCCAATACGAGAACCTAGGAACTACTAATGTTCGTATGATGAGATTGATGAGAACAACAATCATACCAAAATACGAGTCTGTTCTTTCAGTAGATTTCAGTAAATGCCACTTCATACTCAAAAAACCAAGAAGCGATATCAGAGTAGAATTGCCAGTTCCTTACATTGGAGCAGTAAGATTGCACAGAGGTCATAAGGCTGATGTAACCAACACAACTACTAACAGTTTAATCCGAGAAGTATATCAGAACCGACAATACTATGGTAAAAAAGGTGACTGGGAAGAGAAGATAACTATGACTCTTCGTGTGCCTTGGCAGGACATCGTAACCCTGCAAGGACACACAAGAGCAGATATGCCAATCCCAATCGACATCAATCCATTGCACCCTGATGGTGACCCATTGAATCATAGAGGATGGGCAGAGATAAGCAGTACTGGAGAAATCACAAAAATTAATGATATGCTTTACCAATGCAAACCTGAAGTCACTTATTTGACTCACGAGCTTATTGGAAGATTTGCTATTACTCAAGATCCTGATAGAATCTGTAATCAAGACCCTCCAATCAATATGTTGAAGACTCACGAATATTGGGAGGATGACAGAGAAGTCCTAGACTTATCAAGTTACTTGAACTTCCATAATATGCCAATCGGCGATGGAATGTTCAAAGGAGTATACACAGTAGCAGATGACAATGAATATGTCTTTGATTTGAAAGGAACTGTATCCAGTATAGGCAGATATAATTGGAGATGGAGAAACATATTACCTGCATTGGGTACTACTGCTCACGATGATAATAGGTGGCAGACTGCTATCAGAGTCCTTGGAGCATCTGATGATTCCTTGCTCTTCGAGTACTTGTATAAGGATTTCAAACACTATGATGGTGACAACCTACTCAATGAATCTGATGTAAGAGTACTGCACAAGAATCCAGTAACTGGCTTACTTGACACCATTGATTACACTCATATGAACCTTGACTTCGATGAAGTTGGAGCAGAAGTCAGCATTGACAAGACAAACACTTATATTGAAATCCCTGAACAAGACCAAACCTTGTTTGAAAAGGGTAGGAATTTATACTTCACCTTAAGGGATAGCAAAGGATATGGAATACCAAACAAGGATGTTGATGTAAACATCATCAATAACCACGATGAAGTAATATACTCAATCCCTGCATTGACCGATGTTAATGGAAATAGGGATGTTGAACTAAACCTTGAAAGTGGAGATTATACTGCTCAACTACTGTTTAGTGGCGATGATAAATACAACCCTTGTTCAATCGAATATTACTTTACTGTTGACCTTGTATACAGACAAGGAACACAACTAGCCATCTACAACGAATATGGTGGCTATGGATATGACATCAACAACGAGTACATCGAGGGAAGATTACTAACAGATGATGACCAAGCAATACAAGGCGAGAAAGTCTATGTAAGTGTCTACCAAAATCAGACCATTACTAAAACAGTAAAAGGTAAAAAGAAAACCTATAATAAGAAAGTGACAATTTCAGATAAGATTGAATGCACAACAAGTGCTAGAGGATGGTTCAAGGCAAAAGTAAACCTATTAGGTGTTCAAGCAGGAACATTCACTACTGAAGCTGTCTACAAGGGAACTGATTATTATCAGAAAAACAGTTATAGCAGAACTTTTACTATGCACCAATGGTACAAACATAAGACTTCCATTACTACTAGCGACCAAAAATACGAGCAAGGCAAAGAATACAATTTCGTAGCAACCCTCAAAGACCACAAAGGAAAACCAATCAAAGGAGAAACACTACGATTCGGTATAACCAATTACCAAACTGGTATCAACCAAAGATTCGCAATCAAGACAGATAAGAATGGTCAAGCCAAGATTCCAGTAATGTTCAACAGTGGAAACCACCGAATCGACACCTACTATACTGGTAGTAGCAGGTACGAGTACAGCCCTGCAAGAAACACTAACAAGATAACCACTTATGCAAAAAGCAAGGAAACAACCACTACAACTGCTTATATGATGCACATTGTAGATTATGTGAATGATGAGTATAATGCTTGGTTAAAGGACAGTAATGGTAAGGGAATCCCTAATGTTCCAATCACATTCGAGATATACGATTACATTAGAAAATCCGAGAAAGCAGATGCAGATGGAACTTATAGTGGTGAGAGAGGAGCATTGAAAGAAAGAGGAACAAGATTAACAGATGCTAGTGGTCAAGCAGAATGGAACATCAACTTGGGTACTGGAAGTTATATTGGTTATGCTATCTATGATGGTGATAACAAGTATGCTCCATCAAGTAGGGGAAGAGCAATCTACATTAGCCGACCACCAACAACTCACAATCTTGACATAACATTCCCACAAGCAAGTGGTGGAACAATCCAAGTAACACGAGATGAGCAGACTGGTGACCTATCACCAATTATCATACAATTGACTGCTACTCCGAAGAGTGGTGGGGCAAGTATAAATCCAAAGGGAATTGATGGAAAAATTATCTACACAGACCTAGCAACTGGAAAGCCATATGATGGATCATTAGTGAACACAACAATCACAAGCGATGCTAATGGTCAGATAACAATCTACCCTAACCTTGAGAAAGGTAACTATCGTATGAATATTGAAACTTATGGAGCTTCAATTGATAAGAATCACGATGGTGTTTTTGAAACAGTATTCGCAGGTAAGGAGTCAAGTGTTACTTTGAATGTGACTAATGATTGTTATATGGATACTTTGATTGATGTTGTTGAGGCGAATGATAATGTTGTGGATGTTCGTAAGGATAGTAGTGAACCTATAAGGATTTTGCTTAAGGGTATTGATGAGGCTACTGGTGAGCCTTTCCTTATTCCGAATAAGAGAGTGAGTGTTCAATATGCCTACACTTACAATAACAAGACTATCACTTCAAGCAAGGAATACTTCACAACTGATGAGAATGGATTAATCAATTACAGTAGAAAAATGGGTTATACTGGAACATTAACAATCAGTTATGGTGGAGATATCGGTTATGACAGTTGCTTGAAAACAATAACTGTGAATGTACACGATAAGAGCCAGTACACTCCAGTCTTTGACACAAGGATGAACACGAATACTATAAGGTATGAGGCATTGCCTTTAAACATAAGAAGCTTCTATAAAAATGGTGACACCAAATACCCTACATCAAATACACGAGTGAGGATTCAAGTTACTCATAGCAACCCATTAGTTTACGATAAAAGTTTCATTAGATACACAGATGGCAATGGTTATATTGATATTAATCTTGTTTTCCCTGAAAATGGTAAGTACACTATTAACTTGTATGCTATTCAAGAAGTTAATGATGTGACTTCAGAGGTTCTTGTCAAGACATTGCCAGTTGTTAGTGTGGATGGTGCAGATAAGGGTACAGATACAGAGCCAGTTGAATACCTGCCGAATAAGTTACCTACTACTCTTGAATTCGTAAGCCCTGACTTGAGTGTTGGTGGATTAGTCAAAGAACCAATCCAACATACTGTGACTAGATTCCCATACTTGTTAAAAGCTAAAGTCAGTTACTTCAATGAGGGAGTAGAAAGAGTACTGCCAAACCATCGTTGCAGAATATACTTCACATTAACCAATGGAGTAATTGAAGAATATCAGCGATATACTGATACTGATGGAGTAATGACATATGAGAGTCTTCCATTGGCTTATGGTGAATACCCAGTAACCATCGAGGTAGAAACTGATGACACCTATGCAACAAGCAACATCAACACAGTATTAATAGTCACAGAAGAAGCCGAGAAAAGCTTCGATAGTCCATCACCTGCCAAGGCACACTTGCAAAAGAAGAAAGGACAAGTAACACCATTGGAAACACCATTAGTGGAAACTTATGATGGTATTGAGTATGGATCAACTGCCGAGATGACATTCAATGGAAACCTGCTTGACTTCCAAGATTATGGTCTGACACAGAACACTAGTCTTGTTGGAGCAAAGATAAGTCTTACTGGCATTGAATTGCCAAAAGATGAAAAAGGCTACAAGCTCCAATTCTTGACAAGGTACAATAATGATGTTGATAACACAGTAGATGAGTTATTGGGTACATTGCAAGTTGAGATTACTGATGACAAGATAAGCAAACTGTATCAACAATTCTATGAGAACCTAGTTGTATCCCCTGCTCCATTATACAATCATAAACTGATGTTCACTAGAGAGGCAGAAGATGGAACACTCTACTACTATGATGTAACCAGTAACATTGATGTGAAACGATACAGACTCTCACCATTTTTACAATATAAGGGTGGAGTTAACCTAGAAACTGCATCAGGGGTAAGCATCTTCGACCTAGAAACTGGAGTAAGTCCAGTTATAATCAATAATGGATTAGTAAAGGCAGAATTCAATAAGAGAAGTGGATTCGTAAGAGTAGCAAGATACGATGATAGAACAAAAACTTGGAACTGGGTCAGATGGTTGCAAGTCGAGGAAAACTTCTACAAGATGGAATTACTCCATTACTCAACCGATAAGATAAGCTTGAAGATGGGTAATACTATTTGGACTGTATGGAGAGGCAGACCTTGGATAGAAATCAAGCACGAAGATGATGATATTAGGATCATCGGAGAAACTAACAAGACTTATGCCGAAATCCTCCATAACGATACAAGGTATCAGATAATGAGTGAGGTTGACACTCATAATGGAATATTCAATACTTACAATGCAATCAATTACCTTGGTAAGGAATTGAATATCACAGAGAATATTAAAAAGGATAACTTCACAATTACTGGTGCAACTGCATCTACTCCAATTGATATTACTTTGATTGGTGAAACTTGTCTTAAGGTGGATGCTAATAGTGATGAATATCATATCAAACTTCCTCAAGTACAAAGACCTGCTGATGACATCTTCACATTCCTTATCGATAGGTTGAAGATGGATAATGTTGATAATATCAAGATTACCTGCAATGCTTATGATACCAAGGGTGGAGAGTTTGTAGCAAGTGCTTACAAGGAGTTTGATGTTGAAACTACTGGAGATGAAACAGTAACAGACCTTGTTAGCGATGGCAGACTGAATACTGGTTTCAGGTCAGTATTCGACTTATCAGATTTCAAAGACACCGATAATAATTCAATAAAGGAAACCACTTACTGGCATAATAATGAACAAGTAAGTAAAGAAGATGCATATGTCACCATAATTGATGAGGAAGATGGCACTACATATACAGAACTTAAGGAAAATATTGAGATTAAGGAAACTTTCGGTGCGAAATATGAGAAGTGTAACTTCCTAGAATTTGATATTGAATTGCATAAGACTGTTAGTGGTAATAACAGTTATGCGATAATCAATCACCTGATGTTGTCTGATGGTGATAACAGACTAGGTTATATGGTTGATAACAGGCTTGATGGAATAAGTAATCAGGCAATCGCTTTCACTAATACTTTCTATACTAACTTCTACAATAGTTTCGAGAGTTATGGATTGTGTGTATTGCGACCTTATCGTGACCAAATCTACTTACATAAACTACCAAAGAGCAAGTGTACTGTTCTAATCCCATACAATCGGTTCTGCAAGAAATATGACAGCCCAAGTTATGTCTGTCTTGAATATGTATTCACCCATAACCAAACAACAAGCTTGATAGGGGATGAGTACTGATGGTAGGTAGCAAACATATTCGCAGAAACTTCAATATGTCTGCTCACCGAAACATCCACTACTCAAGCGATTATTGGTTGGCAGAAATAACAAGATTCGACAGAAAATACTTGGGAAAATACTACTACGAAACAAACAACATCACAAAGAGTAGCAACTGCACAATCAAGAAATGGAAGCCTTGGAGCAGTTTTCAGAGTAAGGATAATAAAATCTTTACTCTCACTTTTTCTTATAATTGTCCATATGAGGGGGATTATAGGATAGAAACCCTCTATTCAAACCTCAACATTAACGATTATAATAAGAATAAGATGAATGCTAACAAGAAGCTGAATATGAGTTACACAGTTGATGGTGCGAAAGTTGACAACCAACACGAATGGTTCACATACTCCCAATACGATGGATTGAATATTATAGAGAAACATTTCACAGAGGGCGAACATACTTTCACATTATCCTGTGATCCTATGGCAGTAATCTTGGGAATTATCATAAAGCCTTACTCAATTTACAAGGGTGATAATCTCAACCAAGAATACTTAACCATCAAAGATTTTGACTTCAAACAAGCAAATGATTTTTCAGTTGATGAGTTGAATTTGAATCTTCAATACTGGCACGGATTAGATTGTGATGATAGTCGAAGTGGTTTCATATTTGATTACCGAGATGAGATTAATTTCTATATTAGTCCAACTGTTCAAACTTCGGACATATTTGTAACACCAATTGATAAAACCAAAAAGAAACAAATCTTCGGTGGTTACATCAGCACAGTTAGTGTGGATGATGATTTACAAAAGATGACTATTAATTGTGCTAGTCGATTAACTGATTTAACTGACCGATACATCTACCCTGAATACATCCTGCTTGGTGGTAATGAGTCAGTAGATTCCTATAAGCGAGGGAACAGTTTCTATGACCTAGAAAACTATGCACAAGTCATCAGACAATTATTATCCCATCCACAAGTGCCAATCAGGTCAAACATTAAGGCTAATGGTACAATCGATGATAGTAAATACACAAAAAGCCCAAGAGTCCTCCTTGGTAGTGGAAAAGGCAGGAAGAAAGTAGTAAGCAAAAGCAATGTTGAAGTCGAGTACAATACTAATAATGTTCAATTGAGAAATGGAACAAAAACAAATGTAACACAATCAGTATGCTTGTTCAAAGAGAATAGCAAGAAATATGACATTACCAACTTCCCAACTTTTTATATCAGTTATGGTATGGATGAGCCATTATCCCAAACCAGTTTGACCAAGTTTGAATCCGAGAATATGGCACTACAAGGAATCAATGTAGCTAAGGAGATAAAGGCAGTTGTTGACCTTATCAAGCCAAGAAGAGGAATCAAGGGAGCAGAGGATATTTTCAACTGGGTAGTTAGACATATCCAATATGACCGATATAGAAATTTCCAAAGAAAACCAGTTTCCATTCTCAAACATCCTAAACGAGGGGCAAACTGTTGTGATATGGCAAGACTCAATGCAAACCTCTTATATGCGAGTGGATTACTAACCGACTCTGACCACAAGATAAAATGCTATTATATCAATGCAAATGGTGTAAAATTCAGAAGTGGACTAATTTCAGGTCATGTGTATCTTAAATTAAAGTATCAACGAGCCGATAAAAGTTGGACAACCTGCTATATGGACACAACATCAACAAGAGTGAAATTCGGACAGAAAAATGGAAAGGGAGGACACCAAGTTGGAAAATCAGAATTCCCAAAACTACCATTCTAGGAGGTTACTATTATGAGTTTTGATCCAAAGAGAAGAAAATTCTATGTTAACACCGACAAAATATCACGAAACCCCAAACCTGACATCGACTATGCTAAAAGAGTAGTCAAGGCATTGAAAAAACAAGGCTACTCTGCCAAGTATGTTGGAAGAGGACCAGATGTAAAAGGACACCCAAACAAATGGGGAAAGATGGATGAGTACTCTGTCAATGTCCATATCGTTGGTGGAATGTGTGCAGGAACAATGTTAGACCTTACTGCTCCTTATTTCAAGAGGCTAATGAAAGGTGGAACAGTAATCTTCGGTTTACGAGTAGGTAAACCATCTGCTATTCCAAGTGCATTGAATAAGAAGAGTACTGATTTTGAGCATCTTAAATTTTTACCACGAGCTCACGATGATGATTTTAGTGGAAGCTTAAAGGGTTTGAAATACCCTGCCAATCACCTCCGAAGAAATAATGCAAGTTACTGTTACGATTGTGACCATACTGGAAGAAACATCAGCCCTGAACAGATGGCAAAAAACCTTGTAGGCAACACTACTGGAGTATTCAATACAAAATATCAGAACAATAGTATAAGACCGAATTGGGGTAACTCCTACGAAGTTGATGACTCTGATAGTGCAGGTACAAGTCAGACTTTTGGTTTTGACAAGGATAACCCATTCCAAGCATATATCAAAATTGTATTTTCTATTAATAATGAGTCGAAGAGGCGAGAAGCTATCTTTGACTTCACGAGTAATGCCCCTGATAAGAATTACAGTTTCCAAACTGATGAGAAAGTCAGTTTTGAGTGGTATAGTTTCAAAGAGTACAGACTGGATCTTGTTAGTAGACTTCGAGAAGTGATGATGGATACTCAACACGAGAATCGTTATTACTTGCACGAAATTTGGTTATTAGATTATATCCCTATTCCTGATTCTGCGAATGGAGAATCAAGTAAGCTCTATGATAAGAATACTGACCATAGCAGTTACAAAATGCTAGTAAGTGAATGTGGATTCTCCAATTACGAGGAGATATCAAGCAAGAGTTTGGGATTGAGTGGTCAAACTTTGATGGATGGTATTGAAACTTGTATGGATGAAACTGATTTCTTGTACAAGGTTCAGTATGCTCCGAAGAGATATAATGATAAAATCATATTCTATAAGGATGACCAATATACAGAACCTGCTGATTACAATATCTTCAAGCAAGGAGTTGAGGGTAATATCTTGAATGTTACGAATATTCAATATAGTCCGATAACTACTTTGAAGAATAGTAGTATCTGTGTCTATAAGAGTCAGGAGGATAATCATAATGAAGAGAGTTTGACTTATAATTATACTCAATCCTGCTACCTTGATAGTGTCTTGGAGTATGGTGAGCATACTGTGATGACAACAGCCTCCGATAACATTAGTGACTTGGAAGCCTTTTACAGAGCAAGAACCAATAAGGATTTCCAAGACAATATGGATATCTCCTATTCGATTCAAGTTGCAGGTTATACTGGAACAGAGTTGATGGATTATGTGAAGACATTGATGAGCAATGACTATCTGAATTCAATCAAGAGAGTTAATAGTATTGAGATAACTGGAAATGTTGAACAAAGACCGATGATAAAAACAACCCTTGGACTTGGAGCGATTGACAGAGCAATGGCATTAAGCAAAAAACTACAAGATGACAGAAAACGAGCAAGAACAGAAAAAGCTGAAGTTGTCGGTGGAATTGGTTATGTTGATACAAGCAAATTATTCGAGTGATAAAGTATGGTAAATAATAAGATTGCAAATGATATTGCAGGATTACAAGCTTCTAGGTTGAATAATGTTATTGATCCTAATCCTCAATATACTGACACTAGTTTTAGTAAGGAGGTTACTGAACTTTTCGACCCATCTTGCTTGGCTTACTTGGATACTGATGGTAGGTTGTGTGTTGATAGTGTGACTGTTTCCTCTGAAATTATTTTCAATTATCCTTTTACCGAGTTGATGGAAAAGGGTGTTGAGGAGATTAGGATTCAGTTTACTGTTGAGGGTGAGGGTAGTCCAGTTTTCGCAGGATTTGGTCTTGGCAGTAGTACTGTTAAGGATTTCAAATCCTACGAAATTGTGATAAATGATACAGTTAATGTAGATGAAACCATATCAACTTTAAGTTTCAGTAAAGAGGATGTAGCATATTATATGAAGACTGGATTATTCAGGCTTTATCTTGTATTCTTGCAAGGAA
>Ga0326512_10002523_pt1 | contig 13563 bp, 10 predicted proteins | sample 1_2617_0518_D_FD_203652 | JGI IMG/M metagenome (GOLD analysis project Ga0326512, IMG submission 203652) | Bovine rumen microbial communities from UC Davis, California, United States - 1_2617_0518 | ecosystem: Host-associated > Mammals > Digestive system > Stomach > Rumen | place: USA... | reverse complement strand
CGGTCGATGATATGGCCGAAGAATTCTGTTATTGTCTTGAACGATGAAAGCATCGTTATTTCATCTGTAAGTTTTTCGAAACTGCCATAGCGCCTAATCTCGTCAAGAAAGGACACGTATACCAAGGTGTTATCGAGCAGCGGATTCGCACGTCCTATAATATCAAGTTGGCTTGGCGACAAAGATTTGTTGAAGTCACCTTTTAAATATTTGTTAGCCAGGTCAACACGTTGGTCAAGATTAAACTTGGTTATTTCCAATTTTCTGAACTGGAATCGACTCAGATTGTTGGCTATCGCCACATTCGATGGTGTCGAGACAATAACGTAGATATTTTCATTCCATCTTGGCCACCACGACAAATCGATACCCGTTCCATCTGTTGCAACGATTTGATTAATTCCATCGATAAAAAGTACCAGCTTCCTGCTTGGTCGCAATGTCAATGCAGCTCTTTGCAATTCCAAAACATGAGATGCTTCCCGATTATAGTCAAACCCATAGAACGATGCGAACCCCTGACAGAACCAATCGGCCATATCGTTAAACGTAGAGCCATTAGCACTGTTTGCAGCAAAGAATGATAGCACATCAACTTCACTGCTGTTGCGTATGTTCATAACAGCCTTGGCCATTATAGTTGATTTGCCTATACCGCTTTCTCCTGTTAGTATCAGGCCTTTCTCAACATCCTGCCCGAGGAAATTTGCAATGCCAGACTCTGCCTCCTTATTTGCCACGTAGTATCGCGTCAAACTTTCCAAATAGTAGTTCTGCTGCATTGAAAATGCTTCCCATGTATTGCACGATTCTGCTGGATATAACTCATCAAGTATTGACTGAAAGTCTGCTAACACCAAAGCCGATAATTCCTCAGTGTTTTTATAGTAATTTACCGGAAAGTCTTTTTGGCTGCTTACTTTTTCTCTGAGTTCCTGCTGTCTTTCTTCAATCTCATTTGATGGCATGTCGCGTAGATAGAAAGCAGCGTGAAGATCTTCTTTGTTACGGAAGGCACCATGAATAATTTCCAGCTCTGTCATGCTTTTACCCTCATAAAGATCATGTATCGCATCTTCATATTTGGCAGAGATGATACTGTTCCAGTCAACTTTTTCATCCATAGGGCACCATCCATAGCGTCCGCCAAGGACACCAATAAAAAACGGATGTGACCGATCTATTTCTTCAAGGCATATCTGAACAACTTTACTCTCCTGAGATTCTTTCTCTGTTATTCCCCACCTAAGGTCTATCTCAGATAACGTAACTTGTCGCTCCTTTGCCATTTTTCGCAGCAAAGGAAACACTTTGGAAACCAATTCGTTTCTTTCTTCTTCCATGTCACGGAATGTAGAAGAAATAAAAACTCTAATATTTCTGGAATCAATAGTATTTGCCATATCTGTTTATTATAACAATCGTTCAAAGATTTTTCCTGCAATTATGCCAATAGTTTATCTTTGTTCAATAATATCGAATTGTCTACGACAATGAAATCATATAACTTATAATCGCAATCCCAATGCTCTGCTCTGGTTACTTCACGACTTTCATCGTCCAGTTCCTGCCAAGGTCGCAGGCAGTTATGTTCTCTCGTACGTTCATCACAGGTGTGTAAACCGTCATGAGCCTTGACATAACCAAGCATCTCATGGGATGCAGTCCATCTTAAGTGCTCAAGCCTTGCAAGATTAAGTACTACCTTGTTTTCAGAACTTGTTAGGTACGTGTATCTAATCTTATCATAACCTCCCTCGCGCTGCGCAATATTTTCCTTATTAAAATATCGATTTACAAAATCACTCCAGTCAAAATCATCTGCCATAGAATTCTTTAGCAGATAAACTTTCGTGTCAGCATGTAAGGCATTACAAAGATCCTGAAGCTCTTTCCGACGAAGCGACCTTATGTCGTCAAGTGATCCTTTCTCCAGCTCATTCTTGCGGCGTTCATCCCATAGTTTCTTGTCGCCCGACAGCCTTGCATAGCTTGCCTGATAGGTGCGTCCTTTCTTTGTTAGAGCCTCATTAATAATCATATCGTAAGAATATATTTCCTTTGACTGCCCAAACAACTTGATAACGGCATCGTTCTTGAGTGGCGAATTTTGTTCTTTAAAGCATTTATTATATCCATCATTGTAGTAATCTGCGATATGCTGCATGTGTGCTTCTTTGTCAGGACGGTACGAACGCACGAAAATCCTCATATTGTGGAGATCTTTTCGTATACGGCGTATGTGATTGAGAATTCGTATGGCAATCGTCATTCCTAATTCATCGTCGCCTATTGCTATAACAATATAGTTTAGCGTTTTACATAAATCCTCTGTTAGGACATTGTCGTAAAACTCGCTACCAAGACAGTCGCACGATTTCAGTTCAACCAGTGGAGTCTCATGCTCATCATTGTTTTTTGCTGCCATGACAGCAGGAGCAAAATTGGCAAATGCTCCTTTCAACTCATCCATTCGCTTGTCTATTGCGATGCAACGGAAAGGACTGCGCCTTTCGTATTCTGGTGTTGCGTCGTAGTCAACAAAGGCCCCGAATTCATACAGGAATTTAAGAGCATCACGACCAACCTCATCGAAACCAACAATGAGGCTGTTAAATTTAGATTTTACGGTTGTGCTGACCTTATCAATCTCAACGAATCGTATGGGGTGATTCTCCCCATCAGCTTTCAACAGTTCGACAGCAAGATTTGAGGAGTCAACCGTCCGCACATCGAGCCCATGTTTAAACGCAATGTCCTCAATAATATGATTCAATCCATTGCGCCGGGCATGGCAATAGAAACGTTGCTGAACGTTATTCTCTTTGGCTTGCAGAATGGTGTTATCTAAAGTCAAGACAGATAATGCCCTGATATTCTCGTCCTCATTTTCTGACAGGAAGAAAATATGTAACTGAGCATCTGTAATTCCTTTCCCCAGTTTCTGTATCAAGTCACGTAGCGTTAACAGGTTAATATCGCCAAGAATATCTCCCTGCTCAATCTTCTCACTACTGATGTCGCACAGACGAACCTCAGTGAATGTTACCCTCGCATCCAGTTCGTCAACGTCCATAAACGTCTGACGGCGATGAGTGAACAGGCCGACAATATTGTCCAGGCCGCTGGTGTCGTCATCATTTTGCGCCATATTCTCCACGAATACCACTATAGCCTTGCCCCCTTCTCGCTCCTTAATACTCTTTGCCAACAACCGGGAAGGGTCGTTCATCCCAAAGAAAACATATAGATGGTTGTGCTCAGCATCTATTTTTGTATCCTTGTGTAGCCTATAATACGCTGACACTCTTGCGTATGCCAAACTGAGTAAAACCGCAATTGTACAGCAGAATGATAGAATTGCCTGAAGCGAAATGAGACCTTTAAGATAAGGATGGTTGCTGATACCATCAACGACGTTGCTATCTATATTGCCTGTAAACAGTTGGAAAGAACATGCCAATGAGCGCAATAGATATTCCGAATTGACAAATTCACCATACCCATCCTTACATTCGTAGGCAAATGCCATCATGAAGAGTGCTGTTCCTGTAATTAAGAAAAGAAACATCAGACTCGCAAGAAACAAGAGAAACCTTTCACGTAAGGCAATCTTATTGCGATTGCCTTTCCACCAACGCCACCCACGGCTCGCTGACAAATACAATGCGTCTGCAAACAACAAACCTATAATTATCCATGCCAGATTAATGTTGTTAACGAATAATCCTGCAATAATCAATATGGCGGTAATGCCGCCAATGGCAAACTGTGCTATTCTGTGACTGTTATTATCCATTCTGTTGTTCACTTATATTATCGGAATTGTCGGAAGAAGTTGGGATAAATTTATGGTATTTGTCAATCTCTTGATAGAGAGACCATAACTTAGTTGCATCATCATGATTATATTTCCCCTTAACATCCTTGGAAGAACCTGGATCTTGTGAGAGTGTACAAATCTCCTGCATAAGATTTAAAACACGTTTCTGTCGTTCTACCTCAAGTCTAATATCTTTCTCAGCATTATCGTCTGTAGATTGTGAATTAGTGGTGTTCCCTTCGTCAGTTTTTTTAAAGAACCTTATTATCTTAGACAATAATTCTGTAATCCACTGAAGCAAAATAGGTGCAATATATACACAAGCAATTATGCTCACAATTATAATTGCGCTATCGCAAATTACCTTTATATCACAACTGGCAAGCAATAAAATAGATTCCATAAATTTTATATTCTAAAACAATTTAGCTATTCAAGAATTTATCAAGGTCATCTTCTGATCTGGCCTTCCCATATGCACTGCTGTCTGCATCTTTAGGTATCCCTGCATCAATATCAGGCTCATATTCGTCAGTAGAAACAACAGCTGCTGTCATATGAATTCTTTCTTTGATTTCTGCAAACACATCCTCAAAATCTTGAAGACAGTTCATTCGATAAACTCTGCTTTTTCGAGACAATCCTTTAAGCCAATATTCACCATTTGAACCTGCGCCAATTGAAATCGGAATTACGTTTAACTTTCCTTCTTCAGATCTTTGTCGAACTATATCCTTTGCTTTATCTGCTTCTGTTGAATCTGACGGAACACCATCACTCATGAAAATAAGTACAGGCTTATAGCTGTCATTCCCTGCATTACTGTTCATTGCTACTTGTTGGTCAAGTCTTTCTAATGACATTCTTATTCCTTTTGATACATTCGTAATGTCCTTACCAAGTTGAATGCGATTCGGACTATAAGTGTCTATCTTATTAATATCCGTAAATTCAACGTAGCAATCAGCAAATTGGTTGAAGGTTATAATACATACTACGGCAGATTTTGAAATAACATCATCATGTTTCATGTTGGAGAACATATTGCATAAAACTTCCTGAAGTCTAGACAATTTGGTTATTTCTTTATATCCAGGTTTCACTTCAACATAGTTCACTTGTTGCCCATCAACTACACCTGATTGATTCTTGTATATTAATTGTTCTGAAGGGTTTAGTAGGAAATGCATCGATCTGCTTGTGTCAACACATATGCAAATGGGGATTCGCGCTTCTCCATTATTAATGGTGTTATTATACTGGTCGAAATACTCTTCAGTATATGCACCGCCCATATTAATTTTATCGTATGCCATATCTAATATCTTTTACCATTTATTTGTTTTCTTCTTTTCACGACAATTTTTACAACGAACAGGAGGAAATGTAAAACCCTTCTGGATTGCGAAGTCTCTTTCTCCCTCAGTGACGGAAAATTGACATCCACAATCTTTGCAGTAAGCATACCCCCAAATGGCATTGCGTCTTTTCTCATTACAAGAAGCACACCTGCCATCCTTTAATGAATAATAAGGCTTCTCTTCGCCACAATCAGAACAGGGAAGTGTTTTGCTTTTACAATCCTTACAGAATTTCTGATCTTTCCAATCAGAGTCTAAAGATTTCATAGTCTTGTGGAATAAGTCAGTTTTGTTCGTGTAATAATAGGTTTTTCCGCAAGCTCTACATGTAAAAGATGCATTCGATTTCTTGTCAATACAACTATTGCAAACTCTATAATTGTCGAAATAGCGATTGTCGAAGTAAAATCTCGGATGTGAAACGCCACATATTCGGCAAGTATAAAAAGTGTCATTTTTCCCCTTTTTGAATGTTTGAGGGTAAAGTTTCAGAGATTCTATATCATTGGGGGATTCTAGCTCTTCTCTAAAATATTTTACAGTGCCTATCCAACTACCAACAGACTTCCTATCCTCAGGATGCTCTAACTTCCCACCTTTTTGAAAAGTATTATAGAAGACATCTTTGAAAGGAGTTAGATGACTCCACATAAACCTCCAAACGCTCGGCATTGCATGATTGCCATGTACATTCCCGAACGGGAATGGGAATCTTCCTTCTCTAATAGAATCTTCTATCGATTTATTCGGGTTAATCGTGTACGGCAGTTTACCTGGCATCATCAGCATAAAAACAAGAACTGCTATGGCATAATTTTCGTTTTCTTTTTTACAAAGGTAAATCTTCCTGCCTAAATATTCAGGAGGAGTAAAAGTCGTATTATATATTAAAGAAGGGAATCCCTCTATTTGATAATTGTCCGTTTCAATAAAATAAACCTCATCTTTATTTTTTATGCGAATAGCAGCAGGATTAATACAGCCAAACAAAATGTTTTTGCTATGAAGGTATTGTATGGTTTGCAGAATCGTTATCGTCAAATCGCATAAGTCTTTCTTATTCCAATTGGGGAACAATTTCTGAAGCCTTGCCTGTTTGAATACAGACAACTGAAGCGGCTCACCAAATGCAGGAGGCAGAATAAAACCAACAAATTGACCATTTGTATCTTGAACAAAATCAATTGGCCAGCACAAACCTTTGAATTGAACATTGTGACTAAGCATCCTTTTTACTTTCGCCTCAATGAAAGTGTTTAAAGCGGAAGACTTAAAAATCTTTGCCCACACATTGGGAATATTTGTACTATACGTTATGGCATTGTGGTGATATATTTTTTCCTCAATAAGTTTAATCGGTTCATGCTTACTATTGTATACAAGCATTCCCCGATTTGGGATTTGGGTGATATTTATTGGTCGAACGGTGATTCTTTCTGGAACGTCTTTGATAAAAAATCTGTCAGGATTCGGTTTGTTACCTGCATCATTTCTTGAATTCTGATTTTTTGTGGTTTGACTATTTTGATTATCTTTTGGCATACCGCTAACAAGATCACCATTATTATCCAAAAAAAAGAACTGAACAAAGATAGATTCCTTTTTGAATGCGATCAAAATAGCCTTTGAAACCGATGCACTATTGCTCACAAAACACAATTGGCCTCTTTCTTTGCTCATCTCTTTAATCAATGGGACTAAATTTGTAAAATTAGTCACATTTTGACAGTTGATTGTCCGAAAGGCTCCAGATGCTACGAGTTCTTGAAGGATACTTTTACTTTTTTCAGTAAGAAGGTCAGAAACAAAATTCGGAATAAAAAATGCCCCTCTTGAATTCCGAGCCAGTTTTCCGTTCCTTTCAATAAACTTTTCAAAGCCAACGTTATTTAGAGAACTTGAATCAAAAATTAATTTTCGCTGTTTCTTGATTAGCGCTATAAGTGGTACTTTTACATTACCCTTATTCTCTTTATTAGTATTTTGTTCCATACTACAATTATTTAAAGGTTATATAACCGCTTCTTCGTTTGTGTTCGCTTTTTCGAGAAATTTTTCCTTAGATTCTCTTTGTATTATTGGGAGGAAAAGAGAGGCTTTTTCATATCCCATAGCAGCAGCTAATTTCAAGACAGCAACGGTCTGTTCCTTACACCCTTTTTTTACCCAATTCTTACTTGCGTCATATAAATACTCCGGCTGTCTGTACTTCTCACCAAAAGCCAAAAGCCATGCAATTGCTTCTGAGTAGCATCTCCGCATTTCTTCTTCTTTGCCTCTCTGCCCCCAAGTATGTGACGGAATCGTTCTTTCAACTAAGTTCCATAGCTGTTTTGCTTGCTCGTCATCTTTGAATTCTAGTGAATTCCGCAGAAAATGGGATAAAAGCAAAGATGCCGGTAAATATGACTTTGCTCCTATCATCAATAGCTTTATTGCAGAATATAAATTTTCTTTGACGATATTATCAACAGCAAATCGATAAAGTCTTTCTGGTTTGAATTTAGCTTCCCTCTGATGCCGCTTAAATTCTATTTCAATATCCTCAAAATAGTCAGAAAACCTATTGCGATCATACTTAGAATGTATTCGAACCTTTTTGTTATCAGGTGTAAACCACCTTTTGCTAAAATCAAACAAAATAGGTATCAGTTTGTCCTTTTCTCTTTTTTCTAAATTTGACGATTGTATTTTTTCGACATTTGATTGAATATAATCTCCTATATTATTTATATTTTCGCATTCAATGGCAAAGAAGGGCACATTCCCAAAATGTTTTTTTATTGTCAATTCACCTTTTGTCGTTTCGATTTCGTTTAAACAAGCTTCACTTGTTAATGAATTACGACTTACATAAAATGCCAATAACACACAGTTAGAACTTTCTATGGCCTTTAATGCGTCTTCTTCCCATGAATCTTTAGTCATGTCTAAATTTGCTTCGTCAATCCACAGATTATAACCTCGATGCTGTAATTCAACAACATCTGCCCATACAATCTCCTTATCTTTTGAGCTATAGCTCACAAAAACATATGGTGACTCAACATCACATGGGAGAAGATCTTTATGTAGAGATTTCAAATCCATAGCCATTTTATCATTTTATTAGTCGGTTCCTTACACTCAAACATTTATCCATAACCTTTCCATTTACCGCATAGAGATATGTGGAGTGGGCTGATTCTGGAACGTATTGGAGCGACTTAGAGAATTTGCGAAGCGTGGCGATGGTATGATTTATAGCATCCAAAGGAGGCGTTGACTGACCGTTAAGACTGCTTTCCGTAAACAGAGCCAAAGGAAGCAGAAGTTGACGAGCCGTGCCCATGTCCTTATTAAAAGCTGCCAACTTATGACTTGCTTCAACAAGATAGTAGTTTGAGATGATCATCCTATTGTGTAGCTTGTTGTATATAGAACAGGAAGGCGTAATGCCCAATACTTCCATAGTTATTGGGTAATTGCGCTGCATTTGTCCTTTAACGTCCTCCAACAAATGTGCTATATCCTCGAATGAATAATTGTCGTTTTTTGCCATGTTGTCAAATACAACGGTTACATGGTAATTACCACCAAGGAACTGTTTGGGAAGCAACTCCGTTAGAATATCTTTAATATTGGCTATTCCATCACCCGCATTAGGATGCTTAAATGCAAAGAGATAGCGATCTGTCAGTAATAGGGCATTGGAAGGTAGTGTTTCAACACTTTTCAACACAGTATCCCATCCACGGCCTAATTTTTCCTGTTCTTTTGCAATATGGATATCGTTTATATCAATCAAGGGGGAAATATTGGGGCTGTCACCACTCACGCACATTACACCGTATGTTCTTTGTATGGTCAATGCTTCTGTATGAGCTATATTTAAAATATACAGCGAAGAAGGGTTCTTTTGTACATTCTCTGGGTGTAGTTTAAATCTCTCTGTATCTTTATCAGTCAATATCTGAATAGGCTGCTGTTTGAGCAACTTATACAAGTTGGAACGCCCAGATATTGTTCGTTCCTCTTCCGTGCTGATTATCCTATCATATACTGACTGGGATATAAAGACCTTAAACATACTCGTTTTGATTTAGCTATTGATAATATGGTGCAAAGATACAAAAAAAAGGCGAATTTAAAACCGATTTTTCAAAAAAGTGATGATATTACATGCGTTTTGCCATTTTTAAGTCTCTATACCGCTCACAGGAGATACGGCTCTGAAGTATTTGCCATACGCAAAATCGAATCGTCTCATTGGGTCTGGCTTATAGGGTGATGGAGTCTCTATCAGAAATAATTCCCCATCATGATTCATGAAGAAATGATGGTCACCATCTTTCACATAGGCATATCCCTTTTCGAAATAGCAAGCGTAGTCCCACTTGGGAGGAAATACCATATTCCCTTCTTCATCTGCAAACCCATAGTGGTCGTTTTCGTCAACAACAGTTACAAGTCCTTCATGGAAGGTATTCACGGACTTCCATAAATGGGGTGGAATTTCTTTACCATACAAGTTTTTATATATCCGTTTTCCATTCTCATAGAAAAGCATTACTTTGTGTTCAATCGGGATAAAAGGATTGGCATATAAAAACGGTATGACGGTTTCACCTTTCTGATTGATAATACCCCACTTTCCCTCGGTGTTCTCGACAATAGCAATGTCCGCAATAAACTCCGTCGCCAAGAGCCATTGGCACGGTATTATGACTTCGCCTTTATCATTTTTAAAACCAACCTTACCATTCACTTTAAACGAATGGAGTCTTATTTCGATATCTTTTTCCATAAGTTCGATTCTTTTATTGTTCTTTATTATCTTCAGTCCTTGCATTATCTCTCAATTTTATGAGTATTACGCAGAACTCTTGTTCTGTCAGTATAGTGTCATGAGGATCTTTCTTTCCTCGACTATGAAGTAGCCTTTTCCCCTTAGTGGAGAGGAGTGCTTCTCTGAAGAGTCTGTTTTGTTGGAACAATGCGGTGTAGGCACTCGTAACCAAATTGAAGAATTCAACCGAATGTCTGTTGATAGGCTTACCCTTCCACCAGACGATCTGGTCCTTCTGCCAGTCTGATGAGGACTGCCTTTTGGCATCCAGTCCCTTCGTCTTGCATATCTGACACTGGATTTTTTCGTCTTTGTACTTCAGCGACTGCAAGAAACCTTCCATACTGTGACATTCTACATCATCAAAGATGAATATGCTGTCGTGTAGATTCGAAAGTACACATGCAGGATACTTACTCTTTGACCATATATCGATGGCTCTGCCCAATTTTACTAACCACCAAGCATAGAAACTATTCATATACCATTCCTCCCTTCACCATTAACAGAATCCAACATGCCGTTTCTCTTTGGGTACATCTATTGGCAGAATATCCTCAGGAGTAAGCAAACGAAGTTGCCGCTTGTTCGTGGGTTCCTGTTTGACACAACGCATAGCGTGCTGAATATAGATACGCTCCAGTTGGTTGGCAACAAAGCGAGCATTGCCCCAAGTCTGTGGATTTCGTTGCTGATAGGCCTGCGTCAGTATCTGACAGTACTTATCCCATGCGGAGTTCGTGAACTCATATTCATATTCTCTCACTCGACGACGGGTAATTTCCTGCAGTTCGTCAATAGTAAAGTCTGCAAACTCAAATCTGTTTGGAAAGCGCGACTGTAGCCCAGGATTGGCATCAAGCAGTTTCTCCATCGGTTCTTTGTAGCCACAGAGTACAATGGCTATGTCACGCTGGGTCTCATCCGCAAGAATGCTCATCATCAGGTGGACAACTATTTTACCTGGGTCGTTGTCGTTCTTGCCGTTCAATAGGTATGCTTCGTCAATCATCAGCACTCCACCCTGTGCCATTTCCAATACTTGGCGCATGGAACGTTCCTCGTCACCCCAAAGGGTTCCGATAAAGGTTCCTCGGTCGCACACAACAACATGGCCTTTGCTCAAGGCACCTGCCTGACGCAAAAGAGAACCGAAAATCTTGCATACGGTAGTCTTTCCTGTTCCAGGACGACCGAGGAACACACTATGAAGCGATACGTCATGCTGCTTGCTGTCTGGGAATTGTTCGCGCATCATCTTGTTATAACGGGTCAGAGCAACCAACTCGTCCATACGCTTCTTGATGTCCGCACAGCCCACCAACTTATCCAATTCTTCACGAGGATTAGCAATAGGGCGCAGAATTTCAACCTTCACACTGATGTTCTGATTCTGTTCTATCTCTCCGTCGGGGAAGGAAATATCCTCTATTTTATGTACACTGCCTTTAGGGAAATCGTCTAAATTGATTTCGTCATCATCGTCATCCATATCTGCATTATCGGGCAAAGATTCTTCCTCATCCACGACCTCGAAACCTTCTGCCGTGAATCGTTTTAGCAGTTTTTCGAATTCATCAGAATGACTGTTCATCTCTTCAATCTTCTCGTTTACAATTCTGCGGTCAAATGGTTTGAAATCATCACCGAATATCGCTTCCATGACTTCTTTGGCTTGCTCGTTAAACCGCCTGTTTGTGGCTATCTCCCGATGCCTCAGTCCCTTCATCCCATCAATGACGTGAACTCTCATCGTATCCCATTTCCCTTTCATATCTTTGGCATTAAGAAAGGTGCTTTCAGATAAGAGTACGCCATATATATCCATAGGAGGGAAAATATTCACCATCCTATCGTCCATTTCTTTCAAGGCTTCAGACAACTGAAATACAGGGCTGACGCGAGAACCCTTTTGGGAATAATATTCAGGATCATCAAGAAATATGGGATCGCCCTCGTCTGCCAATTCTTCATTTTTGCCACATAGGTCGAAACATACGACAACCATATTGGTGCCGTGGATATAAAAAAGGAGATTACTCTCTTCCAGATAGGGTTCAAACCCTTTCACAAGTGAAGAATAGACAACCCGGTTTAAGCCCAGCTTGTCCATGTATTCTAATACCGTTTCTTTTGTTTGTTTTCGGAAATCGTCAATAAGTGCCATAATTCTCTACCTTGTTTTTTTTCATTTGGAATCATTGAAAAGCCTGTTCGTAATGACGTTTGGCCATAAAGAAATAAAAGAAGATACTGATGGTTCGCCATACCAGAACAGCAGCAAGAATAATAAATGCCACTCCAAGAGACTTCCAGTGCAAACCGGAAATAACTGGAACCATGATCATTAACAATGGGATAAGAGCAATCAGGACCCAAAGTGTTTGCTCAAAATGAGCCGTCGCTGTTTCCCAACAAATAAAGTTCACGTATTGTTCCTTATAGTTTTCTGTCTCAGGGGCTTCTGCTCCTTTTGATTTCTTCAGCAAATTGTAACCTTTCAGAAAGTAAGCCTGTGATTGCTGAAGATTCTGATGGAGCCAAAAGAACGGACTGGCCTTCATTAACAGATACTGATAAAGGGAGATTGGAGCGTCATAGTATCCATATTTCTCGTCAAACTCCTTCTCTGGAAGTTTCATTGAATAGTAGACTGTTCCCAACCGTCTATAGCATTGAGCCAGTTCTGCACTACCATGCCCGTATTTCTCTTCCGTGAGTTCTTTCCACCGATAGGTATAACAGAGTGAAGAATCATAATCCTTCAACTTGAAAGTAACCCAGCTCATTTCTTCAAAGAAATCACCAGGAGTGAATTTCTTTTCCCCTAAGTTCTCCAGATAGCTGACTTGCTGAAGGCCGTCTTCACCAACCATCCCATACATTTGTTTAAGGAGGTTTAGACCTTCCAAATAGTTTTCTCCTTTCTTGATAATGTCTCGTGCTTTAACAAAAAGTGCGTAAGCCTGAGCACATTTGAGAACTTCTTGTTCCGATAATACCATCTGCATATTTAACATTCGCTTTTTTCCCTTATTCCAATGATGACCATTTATAAAGAAGCTTGCAAGGTGCAGATTCTATCATCTATCACAAAAGAATTGTTGAGACCATGAAAAACGCCCTGTACCTTATCGGAACAGAGCGTTTAGGTTTACATTTAACCGATTCTCACCCTTGTTGGATGGTCTCGTAGAATTTCCGCTGAGCTGCACGGAGCATGTTTATTCCGCGAGGAACAAAATCTGCTAAAACGGGAGTACTATCCACCAGAACCTCAAAACCAATCCATACAGCATCGGGTACTGGAGTGTATGCCTTAACCACTTTCATTTCTGAATTTACCTTATTCAATGCCACCAAGACGGCAGGCAGGTTCTCCTCTGTTACATCAAAGATACCTGGCATCATCAGGCGGAAATATTCGTTGTCATCTTCATCGTAGAAGAAAATGAAATTAAGACCTTCACATTTGAATGCGAGACCATACTCTTCCTCCTTGGGGCAAAATCCCTCTTCACGGAGGTAATTCAACATCAATTCTTTTAAAT
>Ga0326512_10002521_pt1 | contig 13569 bp, 6 predicted proteins | sample 1_2617_0518_D_FD_203652 | JGI IMG/M metagenome (GOLD analysis project Ga0326512, IMG submission 203652) | Bovine rumen microbial communities from UC Davis, California, United States - 1_2617_0518 | ecosystem: Host-associated > Mammals > Digestive system > Stomach > Rumen | place: USA: California... | reverse complement strand
ATTTGAACGTAGGAAATTCAAATCCCCTTCAAAGCAAACGCAGAGGTGACCGCGACGGATGTGTATATACGCACCCGGTCGTGCCGAGGGCAGACTCTGCCCTCATGCACGCTTTTAGGGTGCACCGTATATCCTCCCGCGTGGGTATCACTCTGTTCGTTCTATGGGAAAGGCATACTACGGCCTAAATAGCAGAACGAGCAGCAGCCGATGCCCACGCTTTTTGTTGTGCCAATTATAACCGACATTATATCTGACGCTTGGGGCTATCAGTCAGAACAACAATGACTGTAAGCATCCTAAATGAATGGCAACCCAAAACTTACCGATTTCCTCCCATTTCTTCAAATACATAGGAGCAAGTACATCTACTAAAAAGCGAATACAACCATCGAACGAACCCGGTTGGGATCTTGATGAACTGTGGGAAGCTGTGGTAAATACTTCAACTGATAAGAACCTGTCTCTAATTCTTTGAGCAGATACCTTATAAACTAAACGAAGATAAAGCAATGATTTTGTGCTTGTAGGCGACGATAATTTCGTGTGCCTGAATAAGAATGAATTTACAGCAAACTGATAATTGATGGCAAAACGAAAAATCACAATAGGGCTTGTGGATGCTGACCTGCTTTGCAACGGGACTCGGCATCCTAACCTTGCGCTGTTGAAGATTGCCGGATATTTAAGGGATAATGGTTATGTGCGTGGCTATACCGAGGATGCCAGCAGCTATGAATTGATTACGAATGAGAGCAACTTCGAGGAGTTACAGAAGTACGATTACTTCTACGTTTCGTGCGTTTTCACTTTCACCATTGATGACCCTCCACTTGTGCTAACGACCCTGCTCAACGACAAGGAACTATCCAAGCGTGTTCGCATGGGTGGGACTGGTACTTATGCCAACCTCTCTGTAGAGGAAGGGTTTGCCGAGAAACGCGAGGAAGACATGCAGAGATTGGAGAAAGATGCGTTCCTGAATAAGCTCAAAAACAAATCGGGCGGTTATGGCATTGACATGAGAACGCAGATGCCCGATTATCACCTTTATGATGATTTCGTTAGTGTGATGGAGCAGGTGAAGAAGTCGCCCACATACTATAAGGACTACAAGAACTATTCCATCGGGTTCCTTACCCGAGGCTGCTTCCGTCGTTGTGCTTTTTGTGTAAATAAGCTGGAGCGAAAGGCTATGCCTTACTCCAAACTCAGCGATTTCCTTGATAATGAAGTTGATGAGAAGACTGGCAAGCTGAAGCGTCCATACATCTACCTGTGGGATGACAACTTCCTTGCCTCCCCATATTGGGAGCCTTTGCTCGACGAGCTCATAGCCTCTGGTCGCCCTTTCCAGTTCCGTCAAGGCCTTGACGAACGACTGTTGGCTCAGAACAAACGAGGTGAAGAGATGGCCAAGAAATTGGCCAATGCCAACTATCATGGCGATTTCATCTTTGCCTTCGACAACTGGCACGACCGCAAACTGATTGTGAAAGCCTTGAAGATATGGAAATACCACTGTCCGAAGCGCGAAACAAAGTTTTACCTTTTCTGTGGATTCCGGCAAGAAAAGAACGATGCCAAAGCATTCCAACTTGACATAGCCCAAATTTTTATGCGTATCTGTGTCCTGATGCGGTATGGTTGTCTCCCCTATATTATGCGCCATGAGGATTATAAGAAAGCCCCCATTTCTAATATATACGTTCAGATAGCGCGTTGGGTCAACCAGCCTGGCTTCTATCGGAATTTATCATTCTGGCAGTTCTGTTACAAAAATCAGACCTATTGGGAAGAGCATACCCTTGGTATTGCTCACAATAGGCTTAAAACATACGATGAGTTCATAAAAGACATTGAAGATGGTTATTATAATGACATAAGAATATGCCGCCCTTTGCAGACCGTATATGACTTTCTTCAAATGTATAGCGCACATAAGAATCTATTCTTGAGATTCTTTAACCTCTCGTACAAGCAGATGATAGACCCAACACAATGGGAACGTTAATAACAATCAAACAGGAACGTACAATGCAGACATTCTCTATCCAAGATTTTTTTGCGAAGCGATTTGAAACAGAATCGACACAACTTCTTCTCGAGAACCCATCAATTTTCTCAGTAGAAGCGATGGAGAACTATATCTGTATAATTACTGAAATACCACTCCAAGAATATATCAATTATTCGCAAGCCCATCCTTTATGTTCAGAAATAACTTCTAAGGACATAACACAGTTGAGTAGTATAGAAGACTGTACTATAAATATGTGTAATCTTATGATAGAACGAGGAAATTGTGGGTTGTCATTGCCAGAAATCGCATCGGGGCTTCATGCGGACAACAATTATAAAGACAATCTGGTAGCACTAACAAAATATGGAGAAAATCAAGTGAAGACAGCTTCTCAATTAGGATTGTCTGTATTCTGGAAAGACCTTTGGTATCTAACTTCTGTAGGATATGTTTTTCCACAGCTCAAGGACGAACAACGGTATAAATACTTAGCTATTAATTTGATAAGAGATCCTTTTTACAATCGAGTAATTGATTCTTTGTGCAAAAGAGATACGTGTCTAATGGACTTCATGGGTATCTTATCAGAATCAACTCAAAAGAGACGCTCATCAAGTTGTAGCCGTGTAATTTCTTTCTTCATAAGTCAATGCAGATGTGAAGGAGTAAATATTTACAGTTTAAAATCGAAATGACATGCCATACATAAATAAGTCTAGAAGAACAGGTACTTTGGAAGAAGTAATAGGTCGCCATGAGGATGGAACGATACTTCAAGGCGAGGCTGACATGTTTGCTCGAATCCAACAAGATTGCAACAAGAGTCAGTTAAACTGGTATGTATGGTATGATTTATCATTACCCATCTCTTATGGTGGGCAATCCGAAATACAAATAGACTTCTTGCTTATATGTGAGAAGGGAGCTATTATTTTGGAGGTAAAAGGCGGTAAAATTGAAGTAATTAATGGCCGCTATTATTATTCAGGGAAAAATGGGTCATTAAAAGAGATGAAAAGCTCTCCTTTTGACCAAGCGAACCATTATAAATGGTCATTGATTAACAACAATGTTCTAAACAATGAACAAATATTCGTTGATTATGCTGTGGCTTTCCCTCACACAGAAATGGATGCGACAAGCACAAATGAACAGATAGACCTAAGTTTTTGGCTTTGGGACAAAAAATGTCATGAGGATAGTGATTGCTCTTTTGCTGATTTTTGTGAGAGTATTTTGGATTATGCAAGAGAAAGGTCTTCAAAAAATCGCTATATACAGATTCTGTCTGAAAAAGAATTAAAAGATATTGTTGAAGTGCTATCTCCGACTTTAGAAGACAAAGGAAGATATTCTCAATCATCTTTGGCAGAAGTCCTTAAATGGCTTCACATCGACAATCTTGATATATTACAGGGGCTATCAAAAAATAAAAGAATATTGGTCGAAGGAGGTCCAGGTACAGGTAAAACGACCATGGCGAAAGCCTTCGTTAAACGGCATAAAGGTCTCAAAGGTTTGTATTTATGCCAAAACATTTTGCTACAAGCAAAAGTCCGTGAAGACCTAATTCAAGAAGATTTGTATAACTGCGAAGTTAATACATTTGGCAGATTTGTGTCCTCATTGAATAGGGGCAAATGCAATATTGATGATGGGATTACGGAAGACAAAGTAAAGGACGTACTATCTCTTTGCAACCCGAAATGTTACGATTATGTTATTATTGATGAAGCTCAAGATATTGCAGATTTAGGCATTATTCCGTTGCTTAACATTATTTGCTCAAATACTGGTGATGGCATACACACCGGCTCTTTCTTAATCTTCTATGATATAGAGCAAGGCTACAACAGCAATTCTCGTCAGATAGAAAGACTCATTTCTGATTTACTTGGTAATGCAGCACATTTCCAGCTCAATGAAAATAAGCGTATTATCACCAACAAGAGAATCGTTTCTATCGCTAACAAAGTATTGGAAGTTGAGACTAAAGAACAATACAATGCTTACATAGATGAAATATGTTCAGTTGAGCAAGCATATCTTACTGTAACGCGATGTGACAGCAACAAGGCCTTGTCAAGAGCATTTAAGACTGCAATAAAACAAAGCTCTGACACACGCAATACAGTAGTGCTTATTCATTCATCCTTCAAGCATGTCAGCTCTCCTGTTGATATGGATATGTCAATGTATGATTCGCTATCTTGTAAACCTGGTGTGCACATCCTTGACGAACATGATATTGCAAATCCAGACAAGTCAAGTATCCCGTTAACTTCAATTCTCAAATACAAAGGATTAGAGACCAATAAAGTGATACTTATATTACCGGAGAAGTGTGTTTCAAATGACTTGAAAAATTTCATCTTTGAGGTTTACGTGGGTATTACTCGCGCCATGATGGAATTGCAGATATTAACCTATAATGTTTAACAAATATGGATTTTTCAAAGGCATTACAAATTGTAGATAATAATTTTGAGAGCATACTTGAAATTATGAAACTTAGGAAAGCTCCTGAGGACATAGATAAGGTGCGCAATCTTTTATTAACTATCAATATTATCATAGATTATTTCGTTGATAGAGAAGAAGATGACTTGAAAATTGGTGTTGTGTACATTCCATTATGTGATGATATCGCACAAGAACTATGTGAGGATTTCGTAGTTCTGAAAATAGGGCTTTATACTAATCATAATTGGAAGCAACAATTATGCAATTCTCTTAAACGCCCCTATTTGTATGTCCCAGAAGATGTAAAAACAAAAAAACAACGGCAGTTACTTCAAGACAACTATAAATATGAAAAGGAAGTTGCTTCTATACTACAAAGATCATTTAACGAAATAACAAACTACGGTCACACTTTGCTTTATAGTGAAAATATAGCTCAGTGTTTTAATGAATATATTGAAGCAAATAAATCATACAATCGCAAAACGCTTAATAAGTATTGGTACTTGAGTAAAGCTATTACTAGCTTTACAAAAATTGCCGAAACAAATTGCCCTCTTGCGATTTGTCCCAGAGATAGTAATGAACTATATGAATATATTATTGAACATGGAAATGAGGTAAATATCGAAAATATTGTTGTTTTCCCGTCAAGGACGGCTGACGGGCGATACACCGACTACTGTTCTGATGCTTTCCAGAAACCATATTTTGATGACTTCGTGGGCTCTAACTCTGGCCTTCGGAATGTTTTGTTCTTTTGCTTTTCCAAAAAGCCATATCGGTTACGTAGATTATTTGACTTTAAGCAAAGGATGAAAGAACGTGTTCAGGTGACTGATGATGAGTCTTTAGACTTTATTTCGTTCACCTATGAAGAATCTCTTCTGTTAAATGGGAAGAGAGACTTTCGTCATACAAAAGTTGAAGTTGGAAAGGATAGTGATGAATTACAAACGGATTATGAGATATTATTTGATGATATAACGAATGGTTTGGATAGGCACGTTTCACGGAGGAATGAAATGTCACTATGTATTACTACCTCTGCTACAGATTTTTATAGTACAAATATAGTAAATGAAACAGAATTAGACGAACATGTGCTTTCTGAGATATTTCGGATTAATTCCGACTTGTGGAAAAATGATGTTGAAGTGATTCTGCACCATTTCGTGTATTGGAAGGATGTGTTTGTTGTCACTGGAAATGACATTTCAGACGAACTTAAAAGATTATTCCGCGATTACATAGTCACCAACCATTCTGCTAAGAGTGTGGAATTTGGAACTTTTGGAGATTTGCGTGGTTATCAGAATGATGGTAAATACTATAACGATATCAAACAGTCTAGAATTCTTATCGTTTCTTTTAGAAATGATTATACTGAAAGTATTTTCCACAAATATCCAAATTCTTTTGACCCATTCTGCATTAATCCAAATCAAAAAGTTTTGGAGATTAACAACTACTTTTTCATGCGCCAATATTTCGATTGGGGAAAGTATAATTATGGGAAAGCTATTAGAAAGATTCTAAAGTCTGACTTCAGGGCAGGCCAGATGAAACCAAATCTTAAAGAATACAAACGACCAATCAAAAAACTGCCAGAAGACACTCGGGAGGAAGAAATGGATAGGAATTCTTCGCGAGTACCACAACTTCAAGTTGTGTTTTCTGATAATTCAGTTCGTTCATTCGGACGTTCAGAATGGATGCTTTATAAATATGGCAATAATGTGGGGATTGCCCCTTTGTCAGACTTACTAGACTTGTATGAATCGTTTGTTGACTTGTCTATACAGCCGTTATCTCCCTTAGTAAAATCTATTTGTAAAGAATATATTGATTCTGAAAGAGATAAGGATACACGTAGCGAAAAGATGTTCAAAGAACAAACTGTATATGGATTGACGAAGCAAGAAATAGACTCAAATTTACAGTTGTGGAAAATATTGTTATTAAAGAAGATAAATGCAGCGTCAAGTAGAGAGGTATATGACGAAATAATGTCTCACTTCAATGAACGGTACAAGATTAGTTACAATTCTTTTAAGAAATGGACTGATGAAGATTATGGTATACCGCGTGCGCGCAAAATGCAGAAATACATAGTGGAGGACTACCTTGGTATAAGGCCTCCCTATATTAATCTTATCAGAAGAATAAAGGAACGTACAAAAAATGACACCGAAACAATTACTATGAGTGTGAGACATTTTTTGCACATTTCGCTTCTTAATAATCCTAAAGATGCCTTTGAGGGATTGACACCAGAAAATCGAGACCTTTTGGATATAAACAATCCAGAAGACATAAAACGAATTATAAATAGTGTTAGAGATATAATAAAGTATGAACCTGTTAAAGAAATCAAATGATGATACAGCAAAAGCGTACCTCTCTTGAAAAATTCATTCGAGAGCAATTGATTGGCCCAGGCGGTTGCAATTATCAGTTTTCTGTTCATCACAATGACGATGAACAAGAGTTAGCACCATTTTTGTCATATGGTGAAGTATTGAACACTACTCCAGGTTCAATCTATAGTTCTGCTATACTTTTCCCAGAAAAAGCTGTAGAAGACACTGCATCTAATCCCATCACACCTACAGCAGAAGAAGATGTTGATGATGACGAAGAAAGCGAAAATGATGTTGACAGCGAGCGAGAAGAAGAACTTGCTGAGGAGAGAAATGTTGATCATTCTGAAGATATTGACTCTCTGGGACGGAGATTTCCTAATAAATTTGGCATTTCATGTTGTTTAGAGGAATCAAAAGCCAACGATAGTTTAAAGATAACTATTGCTGGAAGATACTATCAAAAAGTTACCTCTGCATTATCTCTTCGAATACACATTGACGATGTGGAGGGATTTAAGCAATTCATCGAAGATGGTGAATTTATAAAACAGATGGGGCATCTTGTTTCAATAGAGGGCAGTACTATAAAAGTTATTAAAGGAATTTCCCAAAAGCAACTTCACGACACTAAAGAAAATCTGAGGGAGATTAATAAGTACTTTTGCAAAAAAGTTGCAACTCAGACAGATGGGTCAATGTGTCCTATATATTCGGACGTCACATTTAAGCCAGAGTACAGATTCCTTAGTGCTTACAAGGAACGTTTGTTTGCAAAGCTCAACAACTTTGACATGCAAGGGAACTACACATGTGCTGGTCAAGAGGAAGATATAAAAAACAAAATAGCTCAAGTAGAGAAGTACGAAACATTTATTTCGTATATTGAGAATGTTATATCGTTTTTTGATGCAAAAGGATTTGGCTACTGGGAAGCAATCAACTTTAAGAAAACTATTGACCTGTCTGGTATTGATTTAAAGCAAAAGAGAGTTTTCAGAGCTGATGATTATCCTGCACTCAAGGATATTGTCAAAGTTGAACTGACACAAGAAAAGAAATTGTCGCTTGATGTTTGGCTTCAATCTATACGGAATGCAGGAAGGCTATATTTGAAGGTTCTCCTTGTTAACAGTTCAACACCGATTAAAAACGGTGAAGTCCGCTTCTTTTCTATAGTTACTGAAAAAGTCAATGAACGTAGTTTTTTTGGCGTTTCGGTCGACATAGAAAGTCCTCATTTCTTAGAATATCACAAAGACAACACATACGATGCGAGCGACCAAGAAGCCAACGAACTAAAATTCTTGTATCGGACCATTGAAGACTATGGTGTAGGTCATTTATGCTCTGTGGATTGGTCGGTAAACAAAGGAGTTGGGCATGTATGGTCAGAGTTTATCCCAACGGTTGAATCTCCAGATGTGGAGCCAGTACCAAGGAACAAACATGAGGCGGTTGCAGGAATAGATGGAAATTATTATGCCAAGCCTTACCTTGACTCACCACAATGTCTCCAATTTAAGTGGCTTTCCGTTTTTTCAACCGCTAGTGATTCCGATATAGTAAATGGTCTGATAGAATTTATCGAGTCATACCATTTGTGGATAGAATCTCTCCCTACTGATGGTAATGATATGGCTTTGGCCAACAAGGATAAATGTCGTCAAGATTATTTAAGAATCAAGAACAATATACTTGACTTCTTACGTCAGCCTGACAACATGCTGTCTTTCAGGCTGATGAATGCTGCTATGTTTATGCAGTTGTGGCATAATACCCAAGGGAACAAAGAAATAGTCTGTCAGGATAAAAAGAAACTTTCATTTGATTTCTATAAAGATGAGGCAGATGACACCTCTATATTCAAAGGAGTAAAAGCTGCATGGCGTCCATTCCAGTTGGCATTTATTCTTCTTAATCTTGACGGCATATTCAGAAGAGACAAAAACGTACAATGGAAAGAAAGGAACGAACTTGTTGACCTTGTTTGGTTTCCAACTGGCGGTGGTAAAACAGAAGCCTATCTTGGAATAATAGCACTAACGATTATCAACAGAAGGAGATTGTATGGTCCAAGAGGTGAAGGAACAGCAGCACTGATGCGCTATACTTTGCGTCTGCTAACCACCCAACAGTTTCAACGTGCCTTACGCCTGATTATGGCTCTTGAACAAATCAGGCTATGGAACGACTCGAAATACAAGTTGGGAGATAAGGAAATAACTATCGGTCTGTACGTAGGTAGTGCCTCTCTACCCAACAGCAACGATGATCTCGTAAAAGAAACCCAGAATTGGCAGATGACCCACGGCAAGGTTCCTTTGGACGTGTGCCCTTGGTGTGGTTCGCCAATAGACCCGATTACGAGAAACAGAGAGCAGCATTTCCGTTGCCATAACATCAAATGCACGTTTGGTGGCAGGAATGTGTATCCTGTTAGGCTTTGTGATGAACATCTCTACAAGATGCCGCCAACCCTGCTTTTCGGAACAGTTGATAAATTCGCACAATTAGCACACAAGGTAGATACGGACAATACTAAAGACTCTCGCAGATTGTTCCATGCGGATGGTTGTCTGCCACCAGACTTAATCATCCAGGACGAATTGCATCTGCTACTGGGGCCATTGGGTTCTGCTGTCAGTTTGTATGAATGTGCGATTGACCAATTATGCTCGTACACAGATGAGCATGCTAATATAGTGCGTCCAAAGATTATTTCATCTACGGCCACCACCAGGAATACTTCGTTGCAAATTAGAGCCCTTTATGACAGAGAAGTTAGCATCTTCCCTAAGAACGGTATTGATTATGATGACTCATTCTTTGCTTTCTATAAAAGATATAGGGCTGATGGAGACAGTAAATGGACATATATTGCAAAACGCAAATACATTGGAATTTTGCCAACGGGAAGGACTCAGATGACAACCCAGATACGCCTGGCTGCCATTCTATTCGTTCATAGAGCACTGTTTGAATTGGAGCATATTGATAAGTTGAACGATAAAGACTTCAAAGAAGCGGCAGACTACTACTACACCGTTATTTCCTACTTCAACAGTCTGAAGGAGGTCGGTAAAACCGATGCCCAGTTCTATCAGGAATTTACGAAATACACTCGTCGTCTCTATAAGCGCGTACTCCGGTTTTCTAATATGCTGGAATGCTTCTATGCATATAACGACCATTTCCGTAAAGCTGAATTGACGGGCCGTCTGACAGGCGAAGAAGCTGTCAAGGAACTGTCTAATGCGCAGAATCAGAAATGGCTCCCTGAAAGGAGATTACCTTTTAAAGACGATGAAGGCAAGTGGCAACACGCTCGCGTACCTGCTGACATGGTATTGGCTACGAACATGATTTCCGTTGGACTGGACGTATCGAGGTTCAATACGATAATCATGAATTCGATGCCAAGAAATATTGCTGAGTATATTCAGGCAAGTAGTCGTGTGGCGCGTGATAAAGAGGGATTGGTGCTAACGCTGCATAATCCTTTCAATCAACGCGACGTTTCCCATTTTGAGAAATTCCGTGAATTTCACGAGAAACTCTATTACTATGTAGAGCCAATATCAATTACTCCGTTCTCTCCTAAATCAGTTGAGAGGTTCTTGCCTCTATACTTAGCCGCACTCATTAGGCAAAAGTACGAAGGATTAGGAAACAGGAAAGATGCGCAAAACATTAACGTCCAACTTGCTTCGAAGTTGAAAGATGAACTGAAAGTATATTTTACCCAGAGAGAGCATCGTGCAGAATTGCTTCAGGAACAAGAAGCTGCTCTACTAACCCAGGACATGCTTGAAGTCATATACCAACAGATAGACCGCTGCATAGACATCTGGTTGGATGCTGCTAAACAGCAAGGGTTGAACCTTGTTTACTACATATCTAAATTTGGAAGACGGAATCCAAACGAAGTGGCTTTGTATGCTTCGCCAGAGGATTACGAAGGAGAATCGCCCATGGATAAATGGTTGGTTCCTAATGCGCTTAGAGTTATCGAACCGGAATCAGTAATACACGTAATAAGATGAAATCATGGATATAAACAGAGACAACCAATATAATATAAGCTCCAGCAAATTCAAAATGCTGTCATCAACTTCTGGTGTTGGAGCTATCGTCACCACCAAGTGGGGAGGCTATATCATGCCACTCAGCATCAATGAGTGGGCCTTTATCCGTCAGTTAACCGAGAGTATTAACAATCCTGCCCACTCTCAATATACCAACAAACAGCATCAGGAAGAGACAGGAGCTGAGATTGTTGATGACGAGCGATTTGTGAAGTTCCTTCAGTTCAAAAAGGGGTTTGTAAACTTGAAATGCTTTGCTGGAATCCCCCATGTAGGGCTGTCGGGATTCAACAATATCGAGTATAAAGAACATCCTCTGTATAAGGAGCAGGAGATGAAGAACAGGGAACTGAAGGAAAATATGTTCTATATCCCTGCCATCGACTTCCCCAAGTGGTTTATCTCTGCCAAATCGGAACTGAAGCGGATAGACAAGTGGTTTGACATTTGGAGGAATGAGGAATTCACTCACAATGGTCATAAACTGAAGCATAACGACGGAAGAGTGGAGTATTTTGCTCCGCCTCGCGATCCACACGGACCGACATTCAGAAAATATAAGGCTCAACTAAACGACCCTACGATATATAGGACGCTTTCTCCCGTACCGCTGGTGCTGATATGCGAGAACGGACATGTGTCGGACATCGACTGGTATAAGTATTTCTGCGCCAGACTGGATGGTCACAAGATGGACGAGGAAGAGGGATTCGACCTGTTCTGCTATCCATGCGACAATCACTGTGAGGGCAAACGAGACCATTCCATCAAGTGGATACAGAACCGAAACCAGGCTGAATCGTGGGGTACACTGAAGTGTGAGCATTGCAACAGAAGTGTCTCGCTGGCTGGTATCATGAACCTGAAACCGTTCTGTAGAGGCGAGAAACCGTGGGAACCTGTACCTGGCCAGAACTGGGCACCGACGCATGAGCGTTGTAACTGCGGACACAGCAGGACGGTGATGCGAGTGGCGATGGTGACGAGTAATAGCGTGTACTATGCTTCGACGCAAAGCAGCCTGTACGTACCGCTGGCGTGGACTTCTGCAGGAGGAGTCACCTTGCAGGGCGATGCCTACGACATGCTTCAGGAGATAGGCAACAAATATACACGCAAACTTGGGAGACAACCCGATTTGACTAAAGAGGACTTCTTCGATAGCTTGGGAGATTTGTTGGATTATGCTGATAATGAAGGGTATGAGATAAACGATAAAGAAGCAGAGGCTATACGCAATGAATTCCTGGGTATTTCGAATGAGGTGGACATCGTGAAGACCTATAGACTGGAGGAGTTCAAGGTATTCGTGAACAACGACAGGACACCGGAGGCAGACACGAAGTTTGAGTTCAACGACATCCAGATGGACGATTTTGAGCGGGCAGAATTGAAGGAGAAGTTCCTGAAGATAAAACAGGTACCGATGCTGGCCGTGACGAGCACCCAAATGGGATTTGGACGGGTGAAGATGCCGTCGCCAAAGTTGGTCAATGGACAGGTGGTGTACAACAATGAGCAGATACGCCCCATCTATTCTGGGAATATCAACGACGTGAGAGTGTTGCCGGCCAACCAGATATACGGCGAGGGCCTGTTCTTTGCTTTCGATAACGAAAAGATTAAGGCATGGTCGGAGGAACATCACTTGGAGGAGTATTACAACATTGCTCTGGAGCGTGACAGCATGGGAGAGTTCCTTGCCAGCGAGATGAGAATCTATGGCAGGGCGAAGTTCTATCTGCTGCACACGTTCTCGCACATTCTGATGAAGGAACTGGAGTTCTCTTGCGGCTATCCAACGGCCAGCCTGAGCGAGCGTCTGTACTACTCCGACGAAATGTGCGGCGTATTGATTTACACAGCTGATGGTGCAGAGGGAAGTATGGGTGGACTGGTATGGCAAGGTCAGCCAAAACTGATTGAAAAGATTATTATCTCCGCTCTGCAACGGGCAACCGACTGCTCCGCTGACCCATTGTGCTGGGAAAACTCAGACGGACTGAACAAAGCTGCGTGTTTCTCATGTGCAATGGTCTCAGAGACATCGTGCGAACAGGGCAACATGGGTCTCGACCGAAGAGCGCTGGTAGACCCTGAGTTCGGGTACTTCAAGGGGGTGATATGAGTTTTAAAAAAGGAATCCAGAATCCGAGCCGTAGAACCAGGCCTGTTGATACAATGAAGGTGTCAGATGGATGATGTCAGATGTAAGAAGTAAGAGGGAAGATGTCTGAGGTTTGAAGTGTGTGTGACAGCAGGATGGTTCTCCGATTCCCTTTGCTCTGTCACCCCCCTCGGGGTTCATCCAATCGCGGGTAACGTGGCTGGGGACAGTTCTGTCACACGCCGCTGTCTGAAGCCCGGTGAGGACTTCTCGCCCGACGAATTCATCGGGGCAGTAGCCGACGAGCTGCGCGACGCACTGGAAGGCCTTGTAGAAGAGTAAGTAACCTGAGCCGGAAATGTTCCAGTTCCAGTTGTTCCAGTTGTTCCAATTGAATAACAAAATAGAACAACCCCCTTTTAAACACTTTAAAAATATCTATTATATAGAGATTTATATAGTATATAAAGGATTTGCAAACATGCAAAAAATTAATTGGAACAATTGGAACTGGAACACGAGAGC
>Ga0326512_10002520_pt1 | contig 13570 bp, 16 predicted proteins | sample 1_2617_0518_D_FD_203652 | JGI IMG/M metagenome (GOLD analysis project Ga0326512, IMG submission 203652) | Bovine rumen microbial communities from UC Davis, California, United States - 1_2617_0518 | ecosystem: Host-associated > Mammals > Digestive system > Stomach > Rumen | place: USA... | reverse complement strand
ATAATAACCTTGACCCTGTACGAAGCAAGGAAGAAGCAAGGAAGAGGGGTGCTGTTGGAGGTGTTAAATCGGGAGAGGCGAGAAGAAAGAAGAAACTTCTCAAGGAATGCCTTGATGAATTGCTCGAAAAGGAGTGGGAAAACAGGAAAGGCGAGAAGCATTCCGGAGCAGAAGCTATCAGTATTGCTTTGTTCAAAAAGGCTCTTGCAGGCGATATGAAAGCCTATGAGATAGTAAGAGATACAGCAGGGCAGAAGCCTGTTGATAAGGTCATGCTTGCGGAAGTTGACCAAGAGACGATAGATAATGTCGAGAAGATCATGGATGAGGTAGAGAATGAAGAGTAGGAAGGAATGTATATCCTTCCTGATGAAGCATCCTGCCAAATTCGGTCATATGCTTGGCTTCACCAAGCTGACCAAAATCCATAACGAATGGATAAAGAAGATGGCATTTGGAAAGGAAGACCATACTCTTCAAGGACACAGACAGGCTTTCAAGACAACCTGTCTTTCTATTTCTTTGGCTTTGGATATGATATTTTATCCGAATAAGCGAATCCTCTTCATGAGAAAGACGGATGACGATGTGAAAGAGATCATCAAGCAGGTCAATAATATCCTTCTGCATCCTGTCACACAGTATTTCGTTCAATGTATTTATGGAGTGAATCTCAAGCTCACAGTAGATAATGCCACAGAGCTATCTACCAATCTGACAACAGATATCAAAGGCACTTCTCAATTAGTGGGTATCGGTACAGGTGCTTCTATCACAGGTAAGCACTACGATATTATCTTCACCGATGATATCGTGAACCTCAAGGACAGAATCTCAAGAGCAGAGAGGGAGAGAACTAAATCCATTTACCAAGAACTTATCAATATCAAGAATAAAGACGGAAAGATATTCAACACAGGAACACCATGGCATCGGGAAGACGCATTCTCATTGATGCCAGAACCGGAGAAGTGGGCATGGCAAGACACAGGCATCTTCACCGAAGAAGAGATACAAGAGATAAGAGATTCGATGTCACCGAGTCTTTTTGCTGCAAACTATGAGCTTAAACACATAGCCTCCGAGGATGTCATCTTCTCTGATCCTGTCCTTCATGGCGATGTTGAGAAGATATACCAAGCGAAGTTCTGTCATATTGACGCAGCTTACGGAGGAGAAGACTACACAGCCTTTACTATTTGTCGTAAAGCAGAAGGGAAGTATTATATCTACGGCAGGTTATGGCAGAAGGCTGTTGATGATTGTATAGCAGAAATACGAGAGGACAGGGAGAAGTTCAACGCAGGAGTTATCCTCTGTGAGAGGAATGGTGATAAAGGCTATCTCAAGAAGGAATTACAAAGACAAGGAGAGCGATGTTCTGATTATTGGGAGGACATGAACAAGTACATTAAGATAGTCACCTATCTCAAAGGAGTATGGAAGGATGTTGTCTTTATTGAAGGCACAGACCAAGAGTATATTGACCAGATTCTCGATTACAACGAGTTTGCTGAACATGATGATGCTCCTGATTCATGTGCATCGGCTATTCGTAAACTTTGGAAGATGAGAGACGAAACAGCCGAAGAATCGGTATCGGCATTCGGTTATTAGTGTATAATCCAAGTAAAAAGGCTCGAAAGGAGACCATATATGAAGACATATCAGGATTGGCTTGAATATGCCGATAAACCAGAGAATGAGAGAATGTCATTCATCCGATCAGCAATTAACGACCATAAAGGTAGTACGGAATACAGACGAGCCAAGATTGGCGAGGAATACTATTCCGGATATAACACGACAATCAAGCAGTTCGAGAAGATCATCTATAATGCGAAGGCGCAGGCTATTCCTGATTACACAGGAGCGAATCACAAGATAGCTTCTCGATTCTTCTTCCGTGATGTCACACAGGCTAATGCCGTTTTGCTTGGTAACGGCATCAGATGGAAGGAAGGAATCGGAGGCGAAGTTCTCGGTAAGGATTTCGACAGGAAGGTAATCGATGCAGGCAGAAGCGCACAGGTCGAAGGAACTTCCTTTGGCTTCTTCAATAATGACAGAGTTGATATCTTCAATCTGACCGAGTTCGTTCCATTCTACGATGAAGAGGATGGCGCACTAAAGGCAGGCATTCGCTTCTGGCAATTAGCCGATAATAAGCCATTAAGAGCAACGATGTTCGAGTTAGATGGCTACACAGAGTATATCTGGGATAAGGGAGGTAATGCTTCCGTAAAGCAGGAGAAGCGAGGATATATCGTAGAGAAGGGAATCTCCGAGGCAGACGGAGAGGAGATATACGATTACAAGAATTATCCTTCTTTCCCTATTGTTCCTTTGTTTGCTAACGACATGAGGCAATCAGAGTTAGTTCCTTTGAGAGCAACAATCGATTGTATCGATCTTATTTCCTCTTCCTATGCAAACGATGTCGATCAGGCGAATATCATTTATTGGACAATTACCAATGCTTCCGGCATGACAGATGGAGATTTGGTAAGGATGCTCGACAAGCTCAAGAAACTTCACGCAGCACAGCTCGATGATGACCAAGTTATCACACCGAATAATGTCGAGCCTGCTTATGAATCGAGAGAGGCATTGCTTGAGAGGCTTGAGAAACAGTTATACAAAGATGCTATGGCACTCGATACGACAGATATCGCTTCCGGTGCTGTGACCGCAACGCAGATTGAAGCTGCCTACGAGCCTTTGAACGAGAAGCTTGACCTCTTCGAAGCACAGGTGACCGATTTCATTCACAGGCTTCTCGCTGTCGCAGGAGTAGAAGATGATCCTGTTTACGAGAGAAGCATCATGGTAAATAAGACAGAGATGATTCAGAGTATAGCCAATAGTGCTTTATATCTCGATGACGATTATGTCACAGAGAAGATAATGACAGTATTTGGAGATAAGGACAAAGTACAGGAAGTTCTCGATAAAAAGGCACAGACCGATATTAACAGGATGAGCAGAGGCAATGCCGATACGCAGACGGAATGAAGATCAAGAGCCTGATTGGATGGCGAAGAAGCAAGATAGACAACTGATATATCTTGAACAGAGAGTATCAGAGGTCTATGAAGTTGCTCAAAGCGAAGTTTCCGAGAGATTCGCTTCCTTCTATTCCACATATCAGACCGAATACGAGAAGCGATTAGCTTTGGTCGAAGCAGGAGAACTAACACAGGAAGAGTTCTCTACATGGAGCAGAAACATGATGCTTCAATCAGCGCAGTATCAGGCAACATTGGCATCGATAACCGATGTTCTTGTGAATGCTGATGTGGTCGCAATGGCTATTGTTGCTGACAGATTACCTCTCGTAATTGCTGAAAGCTACGATTTTGTTGCTTCTCTTGGCTTTGAGGCAGCAGACAGGGCGGGAATAACAATCGGCACATTCCAGATATATAATGTCGATTCGGTAAGAGCGATTATCCGTGATAATCCGAATCTGTTCCCTGTGGTCAATCTTCCGGAAGACGAGGCATGGAACAGGCTTCATGTCAATCGAGAGATAACACAGGCTATCATTCAAGGCGATACGATGGAGCAGGTAGCTCAAAGATTACAGAGTGTTACGGCAATGGATAATCGGTCTGCTATCCGTAATGCAAGGACATCCATGACCGCAGCCGAGAATCTTGGAAGAACAGAATGCGCTTCGAGGCTTCGAGACAGAGGTGTACCTGTCAAAGAGGTATGGCTTGCAACGAAGGATAGTAAGACTCGAGACAGCCATTTACTTCTCGATGGTACGGAGAAGGATGAGAACGGATATTTCGGAGTGGGAATCATCAAAACTCCTCTTCGCTTCCCCGGCGATCCGTTTGGTGATCCGGAGGAAATATATAATTGCCGATGCCGTGATAACATCGTGCTTCAAGGCATAGACCATTCAAACGATTTCGAACGATATCAAGATTTCATGCAGACGAACTATCCTGATGATTACAGGAACTTCCAAGAGACCTACGAGCGAAACGGCAAGGCTGATGAGAGAAGAAATGCACAGGCAAGACAGAGAGAGTTAAGAGAACAGTTGAGGACAGGACAATGGCACAGGTAGTTGAGGTAAGAATAGAAAGTCACATAGAAGAATTCACCGATGAGATGAAAGCTAAAGTTCTCGATTGGCTTGATGCAATCGGTGAGGATGCTGCAAGCACGACAGCCAATATTGTAGCGACAATTCCTCTTGTAAAGACAGGAAGGCTCATGAACAGCTTCGAGAGGGCGGTTGTTCAAGATGAGCAGGCTGTGTATATCGGTACGAATGTGCCATATGCCAAGTATCACGAATTTGGTACGAGCAGAGGTATTCCTGCCAAGCACTTCCTCCAAGCAGGAGCGACCTTGCACCAATCAGAATACAAGCAGATGCTTGAAGACAAGCTCAAAGAGGGATAAGATATTCATGGGTTTAGTTTCATGATTTAACCTCCTTTCTATTGATTGGCAAAGACGGATGTTATCAGGCATAGGCATCCGTTTTTGTTTGCTTTTTATTCCCCTTTTATTTCCCTTTTATATTTGCAAGTGATTTTCGTTTGTGCTATATATGAAAGTATAATCTAATGAATAAAGCACTTTTCACCGAAGCAAAGGAGATTTACAAGTATGGCATCGTTATCGAGAAAGTTTCTGGATTCTTTGGGAATCGAAGGCGACAAAGCAGACCTCATTATTGAGCGACACAATGAAGTTTTGACCGAGATCAAGGATGAAAGAGATCAGTTCAAGGCAGACGCAGAGAAGCTTCCTGATATCCAGAAGCAGTTGGAAGAATATCAGAAAGCAGAGAATGACCCGAAGAACAAGACCTTGCAGGTCAAGTATGACGCACTAAAGGAAGAGTTCGAGGAGTACAAGAACGGAATCACGGCAAAGGAGACCAAAGCCAAGAAGGAAGAAGCATACAAGCAGATTCTCAAGGAGATTGGTATTCCGGAGAAGCGCATTCCTGCTATTCTCAAGGTTTCTGATATCGACAGTATCGAACTTGATACCGATGGCAATGTCACAAACAAGGATAAGCTTACCGAGAGCAATAAGGCTGAATGGTCGGATTTCATTCCTACCAAGAAGACAGAAGGCGCACAGGTAGCTAATCCACCTGCTAATGGCGGTAAGGCAACCAAGACAAGAGAAGAGATCAGAGCGATTGCTGATCCTATCGCAAGACAGAAAGCAATGCTTGAAAATCCGTCTGTTGTCGGTTTGACCATATCAGCCGAAGAATAATTTTTAAAGGAGAAAAAGAAAATGCCAAACGTAGTTACAGACGCAGAAACCAATGTAATCAAGAAAGCACAGATGGCGAAGGTCAGAGAACTTGATTTCGCACAGTTGTTCGGTGAGAATGTTAATTCCCTCATCAAGATGCTCGGAATCACGAGAAAGATTCCTGTTGTTGCAGGCACAGTTCTCAAGAAGCTCACAGTTACAGGCACTCTCCAGAGTGGTTCTGTTCCCGAGGGTGAGATCATTCCTCTTTCACAGTATCAGACAGCATGGACAGCTATCGGAGAGGCTTCTCTCAAGAAGTGGAGAAAGGCTACAACAGCAGAGGCTATCCTCAAGGGTGGTTACGATCAGGCTGTCAATGACACAGATGCAAAGATGCTTCTCGACATTCAGAAGGGTATCAGAAGCGATTTCATTACTGACCTCGCAACAGGTACAGGCACAGCATCCGGTAATACTTTGCAGGCTGCACTCGCAAACGCATGGGGCGGTCTGCAGGTAGCATTCGAGGATGAGGATATCTCTCCTGTATATATCATCAATCCGCAGGATGTTGCTGACTATCTCGGCACAGCAAATATCACAGTTCAGACAGCTTTTGGCTTCTCTTATATCGAGAACTTCCTTGGTCTTGGTAATGTCATCATGACACCGAGAGTTACAAAGGGAACATTCTACGCAACAGCTTCACAGAACCTCGTTCTGTATTATGTAGATGTAAACGGCGCAAATGGTCTTGGTGATGCTTTCGAGTTCACAACAGACGCAGAGACAGGTCTCATCGGTCTGCACGAGGAAGCAAACTACACCAGAATGCAGGAAGAGACAGTTGCTATCGCAGGTATCGACCTCTTCGCAGAAATCACAGCAGGTGTTATCGTAGGTACGATCTCTTCTGAAGCTTCTGCTGAAGGTGGCGAGGGATAATTCATGGAGAAGATGCTGACCGAGATATGTGAGTATTGCCATAACTACTTCTGGAGAACGAAGCGGAATGTTAAGTTGACGATTTCCGGAGGCACATTCACGGCTGATTTCTTGAAGGATGGACAGTATTTCCGCATCCTCGGTAGCGATCTCAATGATGGTGTCTATATTTATCCTGCAGCGGATTTGAAAGACGAAGAATTCGAAGGAGAGATATGGTCAATGGTAGTTCCACAGGCTATCATTGACCTTGCCTCCGATATTGAAGCTTGGATAGAGAAGTATGGTTCTCTTGATTCGGAGGCTATGTCTCCGTACACATCGGAATCATTCGGTAATTACTCTTATTCCAAAGGCTCTTCATCTTCGTCAGGATCATCGGCTGTTGGCGCAGATTGGCAGAGTGCATTCAAGGCAAGACTGAATCCTTATCGCAAACTCGGAGGCTTCTCATGAGCTTATATTCAGAGGCTATGGAATCTTCCTTCATCATGGATAAGACCACAAGACCTGATGGCTATGGCGGTGTTATTACCACATACACAGAAGGTGCAGGAATCGATGTGGCTTATTCATTTGATGATTCGGTACAGGCTCGCATCGCACAGCAGGAAGGTGTGACGAACAGGTACACTCTTACGACCGGAAAGAATATCATTCTTCGTAATGGTGATGTCATTAAGAGAGTAAGAGACGGAAAGTTTTTCATGGTCACATCGGATGGTGATGATAATACCACACCTGCCTCGTCAGCAATGCCGATAAGACAGGTCGAAGCTAAACAATGGGAGATTCCTGCTAATGAATAAGCAACAGGCTTACAACGCATTCTGGAGAGATTTCGGTGTATTGGCATTCGAAGAGAATTCCGTACCTGATGATAAGGCGATTCAGCAGATGATAGAAGCAGGCTTGGCATCTTCCAAATATCCGTATATTACATATCAGGTTATTGCTGATAGCTTCGATTCTACGATATATCCTTCTGCTTCTATTTGGGATAAGAATACTTCTTGGGAGAGAAGCGATCTTCTGTCAAACACGATAGCCGAGAAGATAGTCAAAATGACACCAATGAAACTCGATGATGGCAGAATGTTTATCTGCAAAGGCTCTCCTTATTCGCAGCATATGAGCGAAGAAGGAGATTCATCTATAAGAAGGATTGTCCTCAATCTGCAGGTCGAATTCTTCACTAATTACTAATTACGGAGGAAAATAAAATGGGTAAAGCAACAGTTATTCCCCAGAATACATTTGAAGGCTTGCAGGTAGAAACAGGTGTGCTTCTCACATCGTTTGACCCGTCTAATCCGGTTATCTCGGATGATGCTATCATTTGTGCTACCACAGGCGGTATCACAGTTACCTGTAAGCCTAACTATTCCGATTACTTTGAGGATGTGGATAACGCACCGAACAATGTCATGGAAGGAAAGAGGCTCGATTCGTGGGATTGTTCTATCGCTACGACAGGTCTTGGCACTTCTCCTGCTCTCATCAAGCTCGCACTTGGCGCAGCAGACATCGATTCGCAGAATACTTCGAAGATCATTCCGAGAAGAGACCTTGAGCAGACAGATTTCTCCTCTTCAATCTGGTGGGTTGGAGACAGAGCAGATGGGGGCTTGGTAGCTTGTCAGCTTCTCAATGCTCTTTCTACAGATGGTTTCTCTTTGAAGACATCCAAGAACGGAAAAGGAAATGTAAGTTTGAACATCATGGGTCATGTATCGATAAATGCACAGGATATTGTCCCGATGGTATTTTATTCTATCGATCCCGAAGATGCTGAAACTCTTTCCATCAAGCTCAATAAGAGTGGAATTATGATTGCTGACGGCGATACAGAAACACTCACAGCCAAGACAGATGCAGGAGCTTCTGTAACATGGGAATCAACAGATACAACAGTTGCAACAGTTGTTAATGGTGTTGTTACGGCAGAGAGCAAGGGTGTTTGTGTAATCACAGCCAAGGCTTCAAAGAATGGCGAGCTTGCTATCGCATCTTGTAATGTTACCGTTACGGCGGCAAGCGAAGGCTAATCAGGGGGAATTATGAGATTATCTGACTATAAAGGCGAAGAAGCTTTGGATGTTTTGGCTGATATTATCGAGCCTTTAACAATCATCCTTACGGATAAGGAAATACAGGATTTATCGAAAGAAAAGGCTGCGCCTATCAAGTATGTAAAGCCTGCTTTGAAGAATCATAAATCGGAAGTTATCGGAATCCTTGCAAGACTTGAAAATAAGCCTGTAAAGGAGTTCGAGAAAGAAATTACCATATTTACTCTTCCGAAGTTGGTTCTTGAATTCATTAACGATCCCGAGGTACAAAGCCTTTTTCGCTCGCAGGGTCAGGTGACACCATTAGCCTCTTCTGGCTCTGCTATGGAGAATACAGAGGCAAAAGAGAATTAAAGCCTTTCGTAAGATACCTGTTGGCTAAATATAGCGAGAATCAGCGAGCCGAGGCATATAGAATATATATGTCTGACTCGCTTTTCATTTGTAACCGAATTTTAAGCAGAGATGCAATTACAATGCCTCGTTATTATGATTTGACAAAGGAAGCGAAAGGACAGAAAGAAGAAGAGAAATCACCAGACGAAATAATTGCATCCGTCAAGAAGAAGGCGAATGCGTTAAGAGGTGAAACAGCATGAATGTATTTGATTTATTTGCAACATTAAGCCTTGACTCAACTAATTATGAGGAAGGCTTATCCGGTGCGGAATCTTCCGCAAATTCATTTGGAAGCAGATTGTCAGGTGGTCTTGCAACGGCAGCAAGAGTTGGAGCAGCAGCGGTTGCAACAACAACGGCAGCGGTTGTCGCAGGCTCGACAGCTTTTGTGAATGGTGTAGCTAATGTAGCCGAATATGCAGACAACATCGATAAAATGTCGCAGAAGTTAGGCATGAGTGCAGAAGCCTATCAGGAGTGGGATTTTATCATGCAACACGCAGGCACTTCGATAGAATCGATGCAGGCAAGCATGAAGACATTGGCAAGCGCTGCCGAATCCGGTAATGATGCCTTTGAACAGTTGGGATTGACACAAGAGCAGATTGCTTCTATGTCGCAGGAAGAGTTATTTGGTGCGACTATTGAGGCATTGCAGAATGTCGAAGACGATACACAGAGAACATACCTTGCAGGACAACTATTAGGAAGAGGAGCAACCGAATTAGGCGCACTCCTTAATATGTCTGCCGAGGATGTCGAGAACATGAGACAAGAAGTTCATGATCTTGGCGGTGTCATGTCAGACGAAGCAGTCACCGCAGGCGCACAATATCAGGATAGCTTGCAGAATCTTCAAACGGCACTTGGAGGAGTAAGGAATCAACTTTTGAGCGATTTCTTGCCTTCGTTCACGACAGTAATGGATGGTCTTTCTGCCATTTTCTCTGGCAATGAAGGCGGTCTTGAAATGGTTCAGCAAGGAGTTAATGATTTCGCAGAGCAGATGAATGAAACTCTGCCTACATTTATTGAACTCGCAGGAAATATCATCGGGATTTTGGGGCAGGCTATTATCGACAATCTTCCTACATTGATTGATACAGGAAGTTCTGTTATCGGAAAATTGGGTGAGGGTATAATTTCTAATCTTCCTGCCATTATCTCTGCGGCGGTAGAAATTATCGGCAGAATTACGATGGGTCTAATCGAGGCTGCACCACAATTGCTTGAGGCTGCGCTTGAAATTTTGAATATTCTCGGAAATCAACTTGTAGAAAATCTTCCTACGATTATGGGAACAATTACACAGGTTGTAGTTGAATTGGTCAATATCTTCACACAGCCAGACAATCTTGCGATGATGATAGACTTGTCTTTGAGGCTGATGGTAGCTGTGGCAGACGGATTAGTACAGGCTATGCCTGCATTGGCATCCGTTGTCCCCACCATAATCTCAAATTTGGTGGTAACGATGATTAACGAATTCCCTAATATCCTATCAACAGTTGGAACTTTACTTGGCGATCTCGCATTGATGGTTCTCGGTCTTGTTGGCGGTCTCATGGGTGATTCCTATGAGGAAGTAATGAGCAAACTTACAGAAACATGGGATTTCGTCTCGCAGAGTTTTTCCGATTTCCTTACAGGTTTAACCGAGTGGATATCGAATATCGGAGAGAATATTACTCAACTGTGGACAGATATTAAAGATTGGTTTACAGACGGAATCTCAAATGCAATGGATGCTCTTGGAAATTGGTGGGATGAGATTTCCGAGTGGTTTACTAACCTCGCAGATAACGGTCTTGAGTGGGCAGGCGATCTGATCGACAACTTCGTCTCTGGTTTAATGGGAGGCATTAGTCGAGTTGGCGATGCTGTCAGCGGAATCGCTGATGAGGTGCGTTCCTTCCTCGGATTTAGCGAACCGGAACAGGGAAGCCTCTCAAACTTCCATACTTTCGCTCCGGACATGATAGACCTCTTCTCACAGGGTATCGATGAGAGTCTTCCTACACTTGAGAGATCATTGAGCAACATGAGCGATTTTGTAGCTGATAATATACCTACACTCGATATGGCTGATATCACTTCAAACGCAACAGTAAATGTCGATTCAACAGGTAATGCGAGCAATCAGCCGATTGTAGTGCAGGCTTACTTCGGTAATGAGAAATTCGATGAATATGTGATAGACTCTAATCAGAGATCAGACTTCATTAGCGGAGGGAGGGCATAACAGATGGCGATAGATTTAACTCTTTATCCACCAATGTTTGACAATACGGCTGTGCCGTTCTTCCCTGATATCGATAATTCACCGAATAACATCGAGGAAACTCATGAGAGCGAAGGTGGTATGGATATCGTTCAGACTATTCGTACCGATAAGCTTTCCGCTTCTGTAAAGATGAAGGTTGCAGATGATACATGGGTAGCATTCTTCTATGATCTGTATAAGAATCACGATTCCGTGACATTCAAACAGTATTCGCCTCTGTTACATGGATATGAGACGAGAACAGTTCGTCTTACAGGCTTCAAGTACAAAAAGGTGAAGCATTCGGAGGATTTGAAGGCTGTCACAGGTGTATGGGAAGTATCGTTCAATATAGAGGAATTCTGATATGTATTCTGTTTCGCAGGCTTACATAAACAAACTGAAATCTGTCAGCAAAAAGAAAAGGAGGATTCGAGGAACAATCGGTTCGGTCTCATTCACCGAGAACGATATCCTCGAAAACTCTTTCTCTTATACTGATATTGCCGTCAAATCGGCAGATATAAAGCTTGGCGGTGTATTCGTAGGGGAACTGAAATTGACGTTCCTCAAATCGATTACAGACCAGATTGCGAGAGGCACTTGGAAGGACAGAGTAATCAATCTTACTATCGGTCTTGAAGTAAGCAGCGGAGTTTGGGAGGATGTTCCTCTAAAGCCTTATACTATCGCTGAATCAAATCACTCTGCTCTTGGTGTGGACATCGTTGCTTACGACAATATGCAGAAGTTTGATAAGACTGCGATGATAGGATCATCAACAGGCACTATTCATGGCTTCGCTTTGCTCGCTTGTCAATCATGCGGTGTCACACTCGGTATGACCGCAGAAGAGATGGCTGCGCTTCCTAATGGCAATCAGACTCTTGGTGTATATCCGGATAATGATATTGAAACATGGAGAGATTTAATCTCATGGATTGCTGTCACTATTGGAGGCTTCGCAACGATAGACAGGTTCGGTAGATTGGTATTCCGTAATTGGTCGGAAACTCCGGTTCTTTCTCTCGATATTAATGACCGATTCAAGGGTGGCACATGGTCAGATTTCTCGACAAAGTACACAGCGATAAAGGTAAGCAATACTGAAGAAGGAACAGTAAGCTATTACTCCGTAACACCTGACGATGGATTGACTCTCGATATCGGTGGGAATCCTCTCTTACAGTATGGTGTTGAATCGGTAAAGGATGCACAGAGGACAGCCATTCTGAATGCGGTTCAGAAGCTTCGTTATGTGCCGTTTACTTCATCCTCATTACTTGACCCTGCATTCGATCTTGGCGATGTTATCTCCTTCCCTAACGGCATTGCGAATAATTCGAAATGCTGTGTCATGAGAATTGATTTCTCGTATCGTAAGGGTGCGACATTGAAGGGGTACGGCAAGAATCCTTCTCTGAATGGAGCGAGATCGGCAAACGATAAGGCTATTTCACAGAATGCGAGGAATAGTAAATCGAATGGTATTTCTTATTATCCGTATATCAATGCAGAAGAGATCGAATTGACAACAACGGAAACCTCGCTCTATCGTATCGAGTTTGCGGTTGCAGAGGAGACAACACTCACACTTTGGCATGAGTTCAAGCTTCTTTCTGAATTGGTTTCTGATACACAGGAGGTAACACTTCATTATTACTACGATGGAGACCTTGAAGCCTACGAGCCTGTGAATGTGTATTCGGAAGATGGATATCATATGTTCAAAGGAGATTACTATCTTCTGAATGTGAGTGCAGGCGGTAGTCATACATGGGAAGTACGAGCCTTGATTGACGGAGGCTCTGCATCTATCGGTATAGGTGATTTGAGAGCTATGCTGATGGGGCAAAAGATGGATGTTTCTGCCGGTGGTGATGGCAATATCAATCTTACTGATGAATTCATTCCTCTTACTCTTGGTCAGACAGTGCTTACAGAGAGGTTTGCAGAGAGTATCAATCTTACAACAGAACCATCGGTTGAGAAGATATACAGAGTGACCGAAGATGGTGATTTGAGGAAAACAGAAGAAGGCGATACGAGAATAGTATATGACGGAGGAGAGTAAATATGGCTGATGTAAAAATATCGGATTTGACACAGGGAACACCTGATGCAACTACAACATTGTTGGAGGCTTCCATTCTGACAAATGGCAGTTATGGTTCTGCTTCGGTAACACCGAGGGCGGTGGTCGATTCTGCTATCACGGAATTGGAGGGAAAATTGGATGCAGGTGAAACGACTATCACATTCCAGAGTTCAGCTATCACGGCTGATGCTTGTCTTGAATTTTACACCAATGTTTTCGGTGTAGTTCCGAAAAATGTGCAATCGGTGGCAGGTGTTGTAACTCTGACCTTCGATGCTTTGTCTTACGATCTTGGAGTGAAAGTGAGGATAATCTGATGGCTTGGTTTGCTTGTTTAGGTAGTAGTGGCGGTTCTTCCGAAGAGCCTATCTTCTCAAAGACTACGATTCTGGATAACTCATCGGGAGCAACATCGTTTACATTCGATGAAGACTATCACGATTATGATTTCTTGGCTATCACATTCAAGAATACGAGTACGGATGATGAATCTGTGACCATCGTGACACCTTCCATGCTCGATTCGGCATTCTCTGTGGCAAGAAGGTT
>Ga0326512_10002519_pt1 | contig 13570 bp, 9 predicted proteins | sample 1_2617_0518_D_FD_203652 | JGI IMG/M metagenome (GOLD analysis project Ga0326512, IMG submission 203652) | Bovine rumen microbial communities from UC Davis, California, United States - 1_2617_0518 | ecosystem: Host-associated > Mammals > Digestive system > Stomach > Rumen | place: USA: California... | reverse complement strand
TGATTATACCTGAGGATTGCAAATGGGTAACCCGTTCATCTGCCAAGACTAGAGCTGCAAAGCCCTCTATTGTCACACTGAGTGTAGCAGAAAACAAGTCTTATAAAGAACGTACAGTCATTGTCAATATCTGCAATAAGCAAGCTGGTGTGTCAGTACCGATAACAATCCATCAGCCATTCAATACTGTATTCAAGGCAGACAAGACCGATTTCGATGTTGATATGGCAGGAGGTCCCGTAACAATCAATATGGAGAGTAATATCAGTTATGACGTGACAATCCCTTCAGATTGTGACTGGATAACCCTCCCTGCCAGCGTAAGGAAGGCAGGTACAACTAGGGCTACAAGTACCTCTGTAGTAACTCTCCGTGTAAAAGAGAATACCACGTACTTGAATCGTGAAGCAGTCGTTACCATAGGCAATAAGGAAGCAGGAACTGAGATTAAGATATCTATTCATCAGCCTTTCAACATTGCATTCAAAGCAGACAAGACTGCTTTTGATGTTGAAGCGGCTGGCGAAACAGTTACAATTAATATGGAGAGTAATATCAGTTATGATGTGAGTATTCCATCTGGCTGCGACTGGATAACCCTTCCTACAAGTACAAGAAAAAAAGGTATTACAAGAGCTACAAACAATTCTACAGTGATACTCCGTGTAAAAGAGAATACAAATTTAAATGATCGTGATGCCGTTGTTACCATAGGCAACAAAGATGCTGAAAAAAATACAGCTTACAAGCCTATCAAAATATTCGTCCATCAGAAAGCCCTCACACCTTCATTAACAGTTGATAAGACCGATATAGAAGTTCCAACGGAAGGTGGCTCTGCCTCAGTTAAAGTAGAAAGCAATGTTGATTTTGTCGTTACTATTCCACCCGGATGCGACTGGATAAAACAATCCAATAGCTCTAGAACCCGAGCTGCCAAGACCTCTATTGTTACATTCACTGTTAGTGCAAACACAAGCGAACAAGATCGTACAGCAACGGTTACAATCAGCAATAAGAATGCTGGTGTTTCCGCAACCGTAAACATCAGTCAGAAGTTCAGTACCGTATTTAATGTTGATGAGTCACCTATAGAGATTGATGAACTTGGCGGTACACGCGAAATTACCGTAGCTGCAAATGTTGACGTCATTGTACTGCCTCAGGTCGATTGGCTAACAGTAGGAGAAAAGAAAGCTGGAGGCAAAGGATACTGGACTCAGCAGATTATTGTATCAGCCCTCAAGAACAAGGTAGCGAAGCGCGAGGGAGCAGTAAAATTCCTCCATGCACCGACTAACCAATCATTCAATGTCAAGGTTACACAAAACAGGCTCCTATACATTACAGAGCAAGAGATTACTCTAACCGAAGGAGATGGTCCACAGAAACCCACGTTGAACAATCCTAATGCAATGGAGGTAACCTGGTCATCTTCAAATATTGAAGTAGCCACTGTTAACAGTACTGGCATGGTTACAGCCGTCAAAGCTGGTACAGCAGAGATTACTGTGACATCTGCCGACAAGAAATATACGGATAAGGTAAAAGTAACAGTGAATAAAAAGGAAGCAGAAGAATAATGATGCGACAGCTGCGGATGTAAAAATCCGCTTTTGTCGCAAAATTGCAGATCTGTCGCAACAAGAAGAAACATTTTCAAGATAAGTTTATTGGCCAGGCCGATTATAATTCATATCTTTGCATCAGAAATTTTAAGAATAAGACAAATATGGCATTAACAGCAGTATTAGAATTCGGTGACAATACCATCCAACGGTATTCAAAGCGCTACTTGGTGGCTGACTGCAAATTAATTTTCAATCGTCCTTACAATGCTTTTTGCCCACAGGGCGTAGCACGTTGCGAAAGAATTGAACTGGCAGTTGTTGCCCCTGGCAAGGAAGACCTCGGCATGTTCGAGTGGTTTACGAAACAGAGTCTGCAAGACGGCAGACTGGTGATAACAATGTCTGGTGGGGCCCAGGATACCCCCGACACGCAAACTCTTTATTTTTACGATGCAAAATGTTTCTCTCTCTCTGAGTATTACGATATCAACTCTTCAAACCGCCGTCTTATAAAGCTGGCTGTCGGAGCAGAGATAATACAAATTGAAGATGTAACAATTGAAAGGATCTAGGATATGGCTACACTCTATTCAAACGAACTCAAGGCAGTTGTGATTGCAGATGGAATGCAGGACAACATGCAGAACATATTAAAAGAGAAATGTCTGACAGTACAGCATTTCGACTATCATTGCGAGTACAACCGCAACCAGAATGGTGAGCATTTCGGTTCTCAGCAACCTGCCATACTGAATTTCACCATACGTGTCAACTCCATGTCACAGGCAAGTGTCTTCTATAAGAATCTTGTAGGCACCGGCTACTTCGAATACACTTTCCTCTTTAACCCCCATTTCGGCTCTAACATGCGCCTGTCAACTTATGAAGACGGCATGATTATCGACGGATATGTGGTTAGTGTAGAAGAGAATTACAATTCTGCCAAGAATAAGGAGAACAGGGAAGAACAGGTGATCCTTGATATAAAGATCCTTATCCGTTCTGTGCTTTATCTTGGACGTGATGAAAGCAGCAATCTTAAAAGTGTATTTATTCAGTAACAAAAAAGTGTATAGGCAATGGCAATAATAGAATTAAAGATACATGACATTAAACCCAATGGAGGTACGGGAGGAGAATCTGATTATACCACTTTAACCATTTTGACAAACAAGAAATATGATGGTACAGTCACAGCCGGTAATACTCTTAAGTTAAAGGGAGAGAGCGGAAAAGACAACCAATACTCTTTTTACATTACCGATTTCAGCTTTAAGAAGATAATGTACGAGCCAACGGCTATTAAGGTAAGACTTGACGTCTATCCTGTAGCCAAAGGCAGAGAGGAACCCACTTGGGATCCGATAGTTAAGGACAATATAGTTACTACCTTATTAAACAATAAGGTAGAACTTTTGTCACTCATAGATGAGAAAACGGCGGATAAAGATAAGAAGGTTATAGGTAGTGATTACTATATAGCAGATGTGCAACCCCACTATAAGCCAGACTCCATGTTTATTATCTTGAAGATCTTCAGTCTGGATCACATGTTGACTTTCAAGCAGGACAGCAGGACATTCGTGGCAAAGAAATTCTTTTCTGAAATTCTCGAGAAAGAACTTGTGAACTACAAGCTGCCATGGGACCCCCAAAAAACCATCACATGCAAGAACAACATGAAGGTTCTTACCTACAAAGGAAAAGATGACAAGATGACAGAGCACATCTTCCCATATCTCGTACAGTATAACGAGAGTTTCCAGGATATGGCTATCCGTACCGCAAACCGATGGGGAGAGTTCTTCTTCTATGAAAACGGCACTATCAATGTAGGTTACGATGCTACAGCCGAGGCTGTAGAGAAGAAAGACTGGCAGGAATTGACTTATTGCGATATTGACGACGGAATAGAGGTTGAATTTGCCGAAAAGTTTGCGGCCGAAGCTGCATATGATGATAACGTTATCGTAAGTAATGTGAACAAAGATCCCCAAGAGATAAAGGGTCAGATGGGTTGCGATTCTGATCACGATCTCGACAAATGGATCATGAAACAATTCCCAATGTTCTTCAGCAACACAAAGAATATCCCTACTTGGATTACTAATGCACTTTTCGACAACACTTATAACCTCCTTGTGGCAAAAACCCATATAGGAGACCTCAATGACATATCCAACGAGAAGTACTTCAGCAAGACAACACCAGCCGAACAATATGGCTATGAAACAGCCCCTAAGAAATTAAATCTGTTCAGCGAGTTGAAATCTGATTTCACCGAAAAGAGATACCGTAATATCCTGCTCAAAGAGCTGCAGGCAAGTAAGAATGCCGTTGTACTTGATTATGATACCACCTATCCTGACTTGAAGCTTGGTCAGATAATCAAGGTACAGAATAAAGAGTATCTTGTTGTCAATGTGGAATGTAAAACCGAGGAAAAGCGACTTGTTCTCAACAAAGAGCAAGAAGTTGTACCGCTTGACACTACTCCTACTCTTCTCTTCAAGGTTAAAGCCATAAGCAAGATCACTAATTGGAAGAATCTGGATGGCAAAGAAGAACCGGATACGTTCTGCCCAACTATCATACCTGCCGGACATATCAGGACGTCAGGTCCTCAGCTGGCAACTGTTACCGATGCTGATGACCCGAATAACCAGAACCGCGTGAGGATTATGTTCCCCGCATGGCAAAATGTTCCCGAGACAATGGATGATAAGACCAAAGAGGCTTCCTCTCCTTGGATAGTATATGCTACAAGCTCTGCCAGTAAGGGTAATGGTATCTTCGGCAGACATTATGAAGGAGACCAGGTGATAGTCAACTTCGCACATGGTAATGTGGAGCGTCCATATATCGTAGGCGGACTGTCGATGAAGGGTAACAAAGTGCCTGGAGAATTTCTTGAGCGTGACATCGTGCTAACCTCTCCCGGTGGCCATGCCTTGAGAATAGAGGATGGCTCTGGAGCAGGACTGACAGCATTCCTCTCTGGAACGATATTACCAGGCTATGAACTATTGACCACATGGTTCCCATCATTGGGAGGCCAGGATATCTTCAAACTGTTTGGTAACGACACCCTATCAAAGAACTCCAAGGGCTTTGAGGGCGGATTCCAATTGACCGACAAATATGGTGTATACAGTATTACCGGTTCTACCGATGGACGTAACGTCTCAGTGAAATCGCCTTGGGGTGATGTAAATATCAGTGCTTTCACCGGCATCAGCATCGAGGCGCCTAACGGCGACATCTCCATAAAGGGTAAGAATGTCAGCATTGAAGCTGGTAACAACCTCGAGCTGATATCAGGTACCAATGTAAGTTACCGTAAGTTCAAGCACGGAGATTCCGGATTGGGAACAGTTGGACTTTCTTTGGCAGAAATACCTATTGCTGCAGCTAAGAAACTTGCATCCAAGATCAATATAATCGATTTCTCTTACCTCCGTAGCATAGCTGAGGTTGTGTTCCGTCCTGTAGAAGGTGCCCTGACGGTTAAGTCCAACCGTTTCCTTAAGCTTGAGGCAGGAAAAGACCAATGCGACTACCCTGCTGCCGCTTATACCAGTCAGGCATTAAAGTCAAAACATGCTAAGGACGAGAAAGCAATACGTAAAGGTATCAAGACTCAGGCAAGCGTCATTGAACTCATATCCAAAGTCGGCGTCCTCGCTGGTGAAGTTGACCGAAAATACAGAGAGAATTATAGAAACTGTGTCAACCACTATAAATTGTCACCCTCCAGCTTAATGCAGACTATCGAACATTATCGTTATCTGGCTGAAGGATTTAATACAAACGGACAAGTCCAGATCTGTAAGACCTTCAATGATATGGATAATATTATGTGGGCAAATCCTCCTTATAAAAAAATTACAGAGGATAATCTTGGATTCCTAGACTGTTTCCAGATAGCAAATGCCAATGATGTGACCAACGACACCATTGCCACTGTTTCCCATAGAAATCAGGCAATAGAAAATCTTCCTTCTGAGGATGAGAAAAAGGCTGCTATTATCAATGAGCGTAAGAGAGCACGTAAGGATATCCTCAAGTCAGCAAACACCCTACGTGAGGCTATTTGTAAATTCCTGGAACACAGAGAGCTCAAGAAAGAAGAAATCGGCAAACAAATTGGATGGTTCGTCACCTCTGCGGTGCCAGAAAATTACAGGTCGGCTATGGAAAAAGCCTTCTCTAAGAGCAGCCTTGCCGAATCGTTCTATTACCAAGATCTTACTGTCCAGCAGAAGAGTCTTGACAGAGCATATACAGAAGCCGCTCTTGGCGAACATCGTAAGGTGCTGAAGCGCATGGCTGCCGTAGCATTCCTCGAAGCCTTGGGATTCAAGGATGAGTGGCGTAGGAAAGAACCTGAGGCCATTCCAAATATTGCCAATAATGCCATCGTGGCACCAGCTGGAGCTCCCGGAATACCACAACCACCAGCACCTGCTGCACCATTTATGTCCGTGCCAAAGCGTCCAACCAAATATGCTGATTTCGTAAATCAGGCAAAATGGAATAGGTATGTTAATTCCCTCGAGTCCATACCTCGTTTAGATGCAGCTCAATACGCTGCAGCAAAGACCGCTCTGGATGCCCTGAAAGGATTAGTCAATGCTGATAGTATAATGGACTGGCACAAGACCAGGATAGAAAACAGTTCATGGAGTAATGCCAAGAATGGTAGCATCCTGTTCACTCATAATGGTAACACCTACGCTCTTAACGAAAACATTGCAGAGATAGAGGGTGCTGCAAAGGAGAACCTCACCACTCTGGAAGATCCAGACCGCAATGTATATGATTTCCTCAATGCCATAAAGGATAGTTTAAAGCATTTAGAATAAAATAAGCGATTATGGGATATATATATGATGATTGGAAGAAACTGTTAGACAACTTCCAGCAGTGCGTAGAGAAAGATCTCGAAGAGATTCACAATCAAAAAGCAGAAGTTCAGCAGATCAAGACAGACATATTCAACCGTCTTGACCAAGGGCTCTTCTACCGCAACAGCAATCGTATCGTTCTTTCCGCACCTGAGATAGTAATTGGAAATGTAGACAAGAGCGGTGACCTGCAAGGTGGTATCGGCCACGTGGTAATCAAAGGCAGCGACCTGAAGCTTGAAGGTGTAGGCGAGTCTGGTTCCATTGTCAGCCGTGCCCCAAGCATCCGCCAGATAGCTGTCGACCCAGGTATCGATGGTATGGAAAACGTGGTATGCGGAACTTCAGAGATTGTTTCTCAGGCTGGAGGTATTGTTCTTCACAGCAACGATGCCACTGATGCCTTCTCTATGTCCGGCCCTACCGCTTCCAAAGGTGGTGTTTGGATTCATGCCGACAATGATCTTACCCTCGAGGCAGCCGTCACCAACGATATAAGGAAAAAGAGCATTGAAGATCAGATAAAGACTCTTACTACCGAGGCCACAGAGCTTAAGGAACAGATGGAACAGCAGAAGAAGGATGTTGACAAGTTCTTCACCGACATGAATAAACTGCATGAAGCAGAGGAAAAAATCAACATCTCCGACAATTACTGTGTCCGCGTCAATGCTGGCACCATTGATGAGATTCATGAATATATGGACTCCATCATGCCGTCACTCTATCAGTCTACCATATCCTTCATGCGCTCCGTTTCAAAACTGGCAGAGGTAAACCGCATGAAGAAAGCTCTCGAGAAAGAGAAGAATGCCCTTAAGAGTACGGATGACTTCAAGAAGAATACTACTGGAGCATCGATGAGCATCAATGCTGAGCGTATCGACATAGCCACTGCCGATGGCGACGGCAACCTTCATACAAACAAAGAGGCCGGCATCAATGTCCGTGCTCCGAGGTTTGGAATGAGCATGGCCGACGATGAAGGTAAACTTGTAGAGAAAGGTGGTTTCAGTGTCAATGCCAAGAACATTGCCCTCACCTCATTTGAGGCGAAAGACAAGGGTAAGGAGTATCCTGTTACCGGTAATGTCAAGATTCAGGCCAAGGACATCAATCTCGAGGCTGTCGACTATCAGGTAGATGATAATGGCCGTAAGGAGAAGGAACTCACCAAGGACGGTAAGCTCACTATGACCTTCAAGACCGTAGAAGTCTCTACCGCTAATCCTCAGAACATCGAGCGCGATAAGGACGGCAAACTCACGAAAGGTGAATATAAGGGCGAAGGCGATGTAATCATCAAGTCCAAGACAGTCACTATGGAGAGCCTCGACTATGAGGTTGCCGACGGTAAGCTTAAGACAAAAGCCCTCACCAAGGACGGTAAGCTGTCGATACGTACAGAGAAGACAGATATCCTCGCAGCCGATGCAGAAGGCAAGGCTAGTGGTAGCGTCAATGTCAATGCCAAGGCTGTCAGCGTCAAGTCAATGGATGTCGACAAGGAGAAGTTCACCGATTCAGCACTCGCTTCTGGCAGTACGATGACTCTCGTCTCAGAGAAGATGTACTTTGGCTCTAAGTCTAAGGATATCAAGAGTAAGAAGGTACAGACCGTCAGTGAGGAAGTTGGTCTCTTTGCCGACAAGACCTTAGAGATACAGCAGGGCGACGGTAAGGCACTCGTACAGCTCGATGGCGGCAACGCATCCGTCGGCGGCAGCAAGACCCAGATTTACGGTGACACTACCATCAATGGCAAGACCGACATCAAGGGTGATGTCAAGGCTCCGAAGGCCGTTATCGACAATATTGAGGCTAAGTCATCCTTTAAGTCAACAAACATCAGCGACGGTATTGCCATGCCTGGTGCTGGTGGAGGTGGCAGCCTGAGTGCGAAACTTAAGAGTGAAGATGCTCCAAAAGAGTAATTCGAAATAAAAATATTAAGAGAAATAGATATGAGAAGAGCAACAATAAGAGAATTTGACTCACTTGGTGAGAAATATACAAACTCTATAAGTGTAATGGATTTCCGTTTCAGGAACCTCTGCATAAAATCCGACCCTATGGCGCTGCTCCCTGTAAAAGTACTTATTGAGGGTGAGCTGCAGAATATCGAAAAGTGTGCAGATGTAGGCAAGGACAATGATTATCAGTTTATGGTCTTCCCCAAATACGAAGAGGATCTTGGTCAGATTGCCAAGGGTATACTCGAGTCTCATCCGGAGTTTAAGATCGAGGGTAAGACTATGCCTATCGAAAGTGTTGATGAGAATGGTAATGATCAGACTGTGGATGTTAAATATCTCCTATTGACAATGCCAGAAGTAAATGATGACCGCTATAAGGTGTTAAATGATGCTGTAAATGCTATCTATCAGGAATGCAAGGGGCAGATGGAGGTAGCCGAGGCTGTCTCTAAGGCCAAGTTTGCCGAGCTGGCACCAGGTGAGACGAAGGAAGATCTTGACAAGCTTGACAAAGAGCTTAAGAAACTCAATAAGCAGTGGAGCGAACAGCGCGACAAGATCCATCAGGCAAAGCTCGATGAGATAGATGCTGCCCATAACAAATGGCTTGCTGAGCAGAATGCACAGATGCAGCAGCGCACCGAACAAGAGAATGCCCGAGGCGAAGAGGCTGCACATTCTATGAAAATGAATTCTGATGATTACGAATAAAAAACACTTGACATGAAGAAATATATCCTACAGCTGATTGTTGCAGTCGTCATCATGTTTGGCATGATGGCGGCTGCTCAGTATATCATGATCAAACATGGTAGCCAGGCAGGACAATTGGCTGAGGTAAGCCGTCAGCTGGAACAAAGCGAAAAGATCGCTCAAATAAAAAACCAAGTAGAGCGTGCCGTATGGACCACGCAAAAGATGGTTGAGAAGAATCTGTCGAACCCCGACGGATTGTACACCATTACCAACCAACTGGTACGCATAAATCCCAATATCGTAGGAGCCGGTGTTGCTTTCCGCCCAGGTTATTACGCCAAGAAGGGTAAGTCGAAACTTTTTGCTCCATATGCTTATGACGAGGAACCTTCAGTAACGCTAAAGAAGAAAAAAAGCAGTACACCCAATATCCGCACTGAACTGTTGCCATTTGATTACATTGAGCGCGACTGGTTCAAGAATCCTATAACCGATGGTAAGAGTTTCTGGTCAGACGCATATATGGATCAGGGAGGCACAAGCATTGTCATGTGCACCTTTGCCAATGCCGTGCGTGATGACCAAGGACATGTCGTTGCAGTGATTTTCGCTGACGTACCTATGGAAGATGTCACAATGATCAGTGATGACAGTCCTTCAGATTTCACCGACGACATCTGGCTCCTTTTGGGGCTGATGTTCGTTTGCCTTCTGACGTTCTGCATTATCATCTGGCGAGCTGTCGTGGCATCAATAAACTACAAGAATGAAAAGGTAGATGCCGACAAACAATCGCTTATTGATGAACTAGAAAAACAGAAGACAGTCAACCGTCGGCTTACTGAGCGTAATATCGAACTCACCAACAAAGTCAAAGACCTAATGCACCCGATGTGACACTATTTTACAATTTTACTTTCATTTGGTCGCTTATACCAGTCCTTAGCTTTTGTACGGTCTTGTGCCCAAGTGTTGAAATCCGGGTAGGCATCCTTGATAGAGGTACGCTCCGTTGGCCACTTCCACTTGCCGGGGACGACGATGCCGTGAGGGTCGGTGCCTGCTGTGGCGACGTGCAGCATATAGTAGTCGTTCTCATAGAGTCCCTGCATCTCTTTTTTCACCTTGGCACCCAGCACGAACGAGCATGTCTGGAAGTCGAAACCGGTGGGTTTGTCAACGACTACCGTGACGGGAGCAACAGTGCGTGTGCCATTGCTGGTGTTGACCATTGTTGTAGATGGGACACCTAACACTTCGTGCAGTTCTTTGTCACCGAATACGGGTTTGTAGTCGTGGTAGGTCTTACCGCTTTTGTTCTCAAATCCCAGCCATAGGTTGCGTACAGCACCGAGAGCCACAAGGGTAATCTCAAGTTTCGACGGGTCACCGTCTTTCTCCTTCACCTCAATGACGCAGTCGTTCATGTCGTAGTCACAACGGTCGTTACTCTCCATGGTGTTATCCTCCCATGCGTAGGTCCATACCTGTGGTGTTCTTTTCTTTGGTAGTGCACGCACTTTCTTGCCCTTTTTGATGCGATCACATCCATAAGGAATAAAATAGAGTCGGTCGTTGTAATCCCAGTCACTATCGTCCTCGCAGCCTACGAAGACACAGCCGTTGTAGATAAACACCTTGACGCGCGGATGTGAGCCGGTATCAGTCAGAGGCGTTTCACCATTTGCCAGGTGGAGTTCCATGATATCGCCATTTGTGTAGTAGATATCATTCTTACTGTCCGGCTGTTTGAAATACATGAAGTGTCCTGTCAAAAGAGACTTTTGCGGATTGAAGTCCATCTTAGGCACAGGCTTATTCTTATATTGGTCCTTGATAAGATATTTCTCCGCCTTGTCTCCCTGTCCCTGTGGAAACAAAGTGTACCAGATGTTGTCATTGTCACTTCCATCGCCATAGATATAGACGAGGGACAGAAGATTGTTGCCTTTCTGATTTTGACGTAGTTCTATAATGTGTCTGAAGTCAGCATCACCAATGGTCTTATGATTATCTATGCCCTCAGGTACAACCTCGAGCACCGCATCACGAAAGCTGTAGAAGTCCTTTATTATAAAATCTGTGTATCTGAGATTGTTGTTGTCGAAAATATAATCGTAGCTGGCTGCAGCCCTGGTAGGTCTTGCAGATGGAGTATTCTCGACGGCAGAATCATCAAACGATACCGATGTATCTTCACCGGGGATGAAGGGACGAGCGATACATTCCCCGTCACTGTTGATGCAAGCCACGTAGAAAATGTCGGCCGTTGCAGGTGCAAGGAACGAGATTGTCGCAGTACTATTGTCCGTTGCTGCCGTACTGGCCAGCAGGTTCGTCTCGCTAACAAGAGGGTTACCGTCAAGCACAACCAACTGGCTAATGTTTTCCAGGTCAGCATCCACATTGACCTTAACACTATACTGCTGACTCATAACCCAGTCCTGCTGTGGATCGATTTTTACTCCTAACGCCTCTTCAGCATATTTCTTTCGATCTGCATCCGTTGTGCTGTAGGGTTTTGGTGCGTAATCGTTCATGTCGTGCTTGCAACCTGTCAGTACCATGATTCCGCATGCAAGAGCGACAAATACCATTAATTTAATTTGTCTCTTCATATTTTTATTATTGAACTCACTCTGTAAAACATCCACCTATTGGGTATAATCTATCACTTGAGCTGTTTCCCCTTTCTTTGATTTTCGGTTGCAAAGGTAAGAAAAAAAATAATTAGAGTCCAAATAAAAATGAAAAAAAGTAGCACATCAATACGAGGCCGGCAGCGATGCACGCCTGCAATGGCAAAAACAATGAACCATCTTTGGCAACTTTTACACAGAGTTACCACAGAAACTCTTCAACGTATGAGTTAAACTCCACCGGTTGAGTCCAGCCGAAACTGGCAATAGCCTTTAGGATATACTGCTCGTGTTCGGGTGGGACAGGACGGTAGCCGCTATGGTATTCGTAATATCGCTTTCGGTTGAAATGCTGGATGAGATTCTGCTTCAAGGGATGGGCAATGCGCTGAGGCATGTCGTAATACATCTTTGATATACCCAGGGGCATGCGCACAGGACTGTCATCACGATAAACGGGACAGCCGTCCGTTTGCGTAGCTGGGTTGTTTAAGTTTACACAAGTGGCCATGCGGCGGTCTTTTGGTGTAAACGTACGCAGCTGCCAGCGAAGACAATGTGTGCGCACTGGACATGTTTCAGAGTAACAGATGGCGTAACTCTTGCTTGCCTTTTCAGCAAACAGCTCCTCGCGAGTCTTTTTTATAGATTCTTGTTTCTTCACTTTGGGAGATATTTAATAATTCTGCTACAAAGGTAATAAAAGAAATCGACATTTCAAAATTTGAAAATACATTATTTGAAATTGATATAATACTTTCCTATTTGCAGATTATTCATATAATAAGCTCCATAAGGTTTAATTGTTGATAAGAAATATAGTTAACAGACTAAACAAGAGTAAGTTACGACATAGTAACTCAGACAGTTACACATTATAAATATGTTAGTAACATATTGTCACTCAGCTTGTGACAACATGTTACCGATACTATAACAATATTATTATCCACTTTAGAAGTTGCCGTAAAGGCACATCTTCTGGATTATGAATATTATAGCAATATCACAGGGTATCAAGTGTTGGGACAAGGATATCATGCGCTATGTCAACTCCAACGACATCACCATTTACGACCCGATGGACGACTTCATGGCGCATCAGCGTAACCATTGATGGGAATATAGATTTCGAGACACCGATGGAATACGGGCAGCTCTAGGCCCAGCTGAAATACGAAGTGGAGCAGCAATGCTAGCGTAAGACGAGAGGCTGGTGCTATTGGGTGAAAGACAGGGAATAATGCATTTAACATTTTTTAAAAATATATTCTTTAGTTCTTAATAAATAATTTTGTATATTTGCAGCCAAATAACTATTTATTAATTAAATTAAAATATGAATAAAAATTTAAAACTATTAGTATGCTCCATTGGCATTACGACTGGACTGTTATCTTGTGGTGTCGATATGCCTAAGGAAACTCAGACATCGTATGAGACAATGACAGTAAAGAAATCAGACATTGAACTGCCTTATAAGTTCAGTGCCAGGATGAAAGGCCAGAACGACGTGACGGTTACGCCACAGGTGAGTGGCCAGTTGATGAAAATCTGCGTGACGGAGGGTCAGCAGGTGAAGAAGGGACAGACGCTCTTTATCATCGATTCGCGCAATGCCCAGCTGGAGCTGGAAGCCGCCCAGGCCAACCTTCAGGCAGCACTGGCTGCTGAGAGCAGTGCCAAGCTGGAGTACGAGTCAAACAAAAACCTTTTTGACAAGAAGATTGTGAGCCGTTATATGCTCGACAACTCCGAGAACTCCTACAAGCAGGCCCAGG
>Ga0326512_10002518_pt1 | contig 13574 bp, 16 predicted proteins | sample 1_2617_0518_D_FD_203652 | JGI IMG/M metagenome (GOLD analysis project Ga0326512, IMG submission 203652) | Bovine rumen microbial communities from UC Davis, California, United States - 1_2617_0518 | ecosystem: Host-associated > Mammals > Digestive system > Stomach > Rumen | place: USA... | reverse complement strand
AAACTTAACCAAAGAAAAACCAACCCAACAAGCACTTGCTGATGTGTTAGGGGTGGGACAAACTGCTATTGCAGGAAGGGCAAGAAGAAATACTGAATTTTCAGACGATGAAATAAAAATGCTTGAAAAAAGTTTTAATGTGATATTCCCATTACCGGATAGTGATAAAATTAAAATCGACTATTACCCGGATGTCTTAGTTTCCTGCGGCAATGGTATTTATTTCCTTGGAGAAACTAAAGAACAAATGACAGTGCCGAAAAAACTTATTAAAGGTTATTCGGATAGCTATAAATATGTGATTGTAACCGCATTCTCTGACAGTATGCAACCGGAAATCAAACCAAATGATTTATTAATTGTAAGAATGATTGAAATGGAAAATATAATTGATAATCATATTTATATTTTTTGTCACGATGAAAAGCTTTATTGTAAGTATTTAAGTGATAATGTCGGGCAGGTTATTATAAAAAGTGCAAACCATGAATATCCTACTAGATATCTTGAAAAGGAACAATTAGAAGATTTTAGGCTAGTTGGCGAGGTTTGCGGTATATTTAGGAATGTAGCATAGTTGAAGGGGTTATTTATGAAAAAAATTATTTGTTTTTTGATGTTCATTAGTTTGATATTACCTGTTTATGGTGGAGAACTACAGAATAAATTTGATGCAGAATATAATTTAAAAAATAATATTGATATTAAAGATTATGAGGGAATTGATTATAAATATTTACTAAAAGAAGATTATAATATGTATGCATCTTCTAAAGGCGGTAGTATATATGGAGTTCTACAAAAAATAAAAGAAGATATAAATGGGGGCAAAATTTCAAATCCTGAAAAAAATATGGAATATATTCAAATTATGGAATACGCAATAAATGGCGTTTTAGAAAATAACAGGAAACTAGATTTTATTGATGTTTCTGATGAAGATTTTAAGAGGTTAAACACTGAAGTTAAAAATCTTCTTTGTTTTTATAATAATATAGCAGAAGAAAAAAGACAAAATAAAATAGTATTGCCACCTGACAAAACAAAAAAAGAAAAGTTCAAAAACGGTTCAAAAAAAGTACTTAAATGGGGATTAGAAACGATTACAGGGTTGAATTTATCTTATGATCCAATACAGCATGAAACAGCACAACAAACGATTCAAAGACAGCAACTTGAACAATTAGAAAAAGAAAAAGGTATTAAAGAAACAATAGAAAATGCACAAAAGAAGGCTTTAAAAACGGCTAGACTTACTTTAATTGAACCTTATTTTGAATATAATGATAAAAAATATGTATATGAAGATAAAGAAGGTTATACAAATATAAATACATATCTAGGTGGAATATATGAAAAATCCGATAATATGATGAATGAATATTCAGCGCATCCGGATAATATAAAAAGAAATTTAGGCATAATTGAAGAATTGGCAAAAGAGAAGGTTATGTATTCCCAAATGCTAAAAATTGTAAATGATTGTATTGATAGTGCTTATGAAACATACCGTAAATCCTTACAATTACAGAATGAACAATTAAAATTTAAACCGTGGGAGTTAAAAGAGTTATCCCTAGATGATTTTCTTGAAAAGGTTTCAGATGAAAAGGTATCAAACCGTATTATTGGATTGCAAGGTTCTTTAGAGCATTCAATAGAAGCATGTGATGAGGAAGCATTAGAAATAAGTGAATACAGCTATGAATACGAAAAGAAAAAATATAATGATTGGGCAAAACGTAATAATAAAAAAGTTATAAAAGGTGCACTTGAGCAATTTGTTTATTATGCTTATAATACTCCACAAAATGGGCTTTATACACATAATCCTCGCAAGAATTTTTATTTAAAAGTGTTACAATCTGTGCCGGGTGGTATTATTTTAACGGGAAGTTATTCTATTGGAACATATAATGTAAATCCGATTTTTTTACAAACATCTAAAAAATTTGCAGATGGACAAATAATCTTAGAGCCTATTGTGGCAGAATTTAAAGGATATTTCGATTATACAACAGTTTTAGGAGCTAAAAAAAGAATTTTAAAATTTTATAGATATGGAGAAAACGAAATAAAAAACACTTTTAATATTCCAGGGCAACCATTTTATTTTTATTCCCCTAATAATTTTTAAATAATTTTTATAACATAAATACACCCTCACGGGTGTATTTTTTTGTCATTTCTTTGACAGATGTGGGGATATTGGACGTCCTCCCCCACATTGCCGGGACTGGCTCAAGTCCAGTTATGCCCTTTGGGTTTATTATAACATAAAATTTAAATTGGGGATAAAATTGGGGATAAAATTGGGGATAAAATATTTAAATTGGGGATAAAATTACACAGAAAATTTTTTGTGTTACCTTTGGGGGGTTAAAAAAATTTAAAACCCCTTGACAACGTTTAAAACATCGTTTATAATGTTTATAGCCTTGAGGCCTCGAGTTTGGTTATAAATGGCAAATGTCGTATCAAGCTGAAAGCCTCTACTTTAAATAGTAAAAGGCTTGTTTCGTGATGTGTTTTTGAGAGGGTTATATTTATGATAGAGTGTTGTAATCACTTGTTTAAAGGTGATTTTTCTTATGTGTTGTTTTCGACTGATTATTTTTACCGTAGAATAGAATATGGGATTTGCCCTAATCCTGATTGCGGTATTGCCAAATTTAAAGATTTTAAAATTCTTTATGATGGTACGGAACTTTGTAAAATCTACACCGGCAAAAAAGCCCACGAAAAATATATTTACTGGAAGAATTATCTTGAAAATGTTAAAAACGGTTCTAAAGGTAATCAAAATGTTTATTACGGTGATTTTAAAAAGACTAATGAAAAAGATAAAAACGGTAATACAATATATTTACAACTTCGAAAAAATTTTAACAACCAATCAGAAGTTATAGGTAAAATTTTGACAACTGTTTACAATTAAATTTGAGATTTTGGATTTTGTTTATCTCCCTTTATATAAGGGAGTTTTTATTAAGGTTTTAAATGGCTAATTATAGAAATAGAAATATACCTTGGAAAGAAATTGAGGAAAAATACCTTATTGGTATTCAGCCTCAAGATTTAGCTCAAGAATATAATGTGTCATGTAGCACGATAAGAAGTCATGCTTGTAAGCAAAAATGGAGCGTAAATAAGCAACAAATAAGCAATCAAGTGCTACAAAGCGTTACACAGAACCTTGAGGCTAGAGTAACAAATCTAGCAAATAAGGCTTTAACAACTTGTGAAACGGTTCTTGATGATCCAGGAGCTAAATATCAGGATAAATTAACGGCTTCAAAAATAATTATCGATTGTAGCGGTTTAAAAAAGGATAAAAAAGAATTATCCGGGAGTGTGGGAGTTCAGAAAGTCTTTGTTACTCCAGAAATGCAAGAAGCAACTTTAGAACATATTAAACAGGTTATAAATGACCAATGAAACACTTGATAAGCAATATACAGGTAAATTATTATTAGATTTAGGGTTTGAAACTTGGTTTAAATACCTTTTTAGGGTTATTGAAGGTACACCTTTTATTATAGAACCTATTCATAGCGGGTTATTAAACTACTTTGAAAAGGTTTATAACGGTAATGTAACACGTTTGAATATAAACGTACCGCCACGAAGTGGAAAAACCACACTCGCTAAGTATTTTCTTGTGTTTTGTTTGACCTTGAACCCAAAATCAAACATTATTTATACCTCATATTCGCAAAGTTTATTATCCGACATTGCTTTAAGCGTTCGTGCAATAATGGAACATCCAATATATAAAGCGATGTATCCAACATCTAATCAGTTTGAAGAGGAAATAACAAAGCCTATAGATGATTTTTGGGCGGAATACCTAAAAAAAGAAAACGGTAAAATGACGTTTTCAACTAAGAAAATTGTAACTGCTCAAGGTGGTGTTTGTTTATTTGCTTCTATCGGTTCGCAGATTACCGGTTATGGTGCAGGTTTGAGGAATGCTAAAAAGTTTAGCGGTTTTCTTTGTATAGATGATCCGAACAAACCCGCTGATATTTATTCAGATGTTTTAAGAAATAAAGTTATTCAATATTTTTCAGGCACGCTATTAAGCAGACTTAATAACTCAAATGTACCAATTATAAACATTCAACAACGTTTACACGTTCAAGATTTAAGTGCGATTTTGATTGAAAAATATCATTTCGAAACTCTTAAACGCCCTTTAATTATTGATGGTGTTTGTCAATTACCTAAACAATATTCTAAAGAACGTATTGAGGAAATTAAACTTGATGAATTAACGTTTTTGGCACAGTATCAACAAGAACCAACAGAATGGATAAACGACGCTTTTAAAGGTGTTCAATATGCCACAGATGAAGAAACAAAGCTGATATACAACGGAATATCACACGTTGATAAAGGGTTTGACGGTTCTGACGGTACCGCCTTCACAATAGGGAATGAAAAAAACGGTACGATTTATCTTTTCGGTAAATTATGGGCTAATAAACATGTTGATGATTGTTTAACTGAAATGACAATGTACCGCCAACAATTCTATGCCGGCACTAATTACACCGAAAAGAACGATGATAAAGGCTATATGGGTAGAAATTATCCTAATACTGCTATTTATCAAGAAACAATGAATAAGCATTTAAAAATAATGACTTATTTATACCCAAATTGGAAACGAATTAAATTTATTAAAGGAACGGATGAAGCTTATATTAGGCAGGTTCAAGGGTATAGCGAAAAAGCAAACCATGATGATGCTCCCGATAGTGCAAGTTCTCTTATCCGTTTATTAGTGAATCGTACAAAAGTAGTAGGTAAAAGGCTTTTTTAATGCTATTTAAAGATTTAAACTTATACATAAATGAAAAAAATATTGTTACTATTCAACCTTACTTTAACTCAAGTGGTGCTTACGGTTTGAATATTAACGGTATAAATTACGAGTTCGGCAGATGTCAACCAACAAAAAACCTTCAAACAGTTAAACTAGGACAAATGAAAGCGTATCAAACGCAAATAATTAAGGCTATTAACAAAAATGATTGATTTATTTTCCATAAAACTAAACGGACAATATGATGAAATTGGAGCAACCCCTACAATATCAGAGGGGTTATTCTTATGCGATACAACGAGCGAAAATTATACAAGGGGTTATTCATATCAAGTAACTACAGAAAATGAAAATACAACCGTTTCTCGCATTGATAACGTGACCGATTATAAAATTCAACAGTCTATTTATCCGACGATACAAAATACTTGCGAATGGCTTAATAACTGGTTTACAATCAAAAGAAATTACGAGGACTTTTTCAGAGGTAATATTTACGGTGCTGGCGGTGCTTGGCATGAGCTTGCTCAATTCCCAAATGATGGGGATTTATGCAAAATAAGAATTACCGATGATTGGAATTACATATCAACTTACAATATTTTCTTTGTATCTTATGTAAACGTTAACAACGGGGTTGTAACTGCTAATAACCCTAAATTTAAAGAAGGTACAACTTACTTTTATTACATTATGAATTTGCCTCAAGACGTTGAAAAAGCTATTTCTTCAATGATTTATTACGATTTTTACATTCGTGAAACCGTAAACGATTTAAAAAGCGAAAATATCGGCAATTATTCATATACTAAAGAAGATGTTTACATAGGTTCTTTAGCTTATCCGAAAGAGCTTATTTCAGGTTTAGAAGCTTGTTACCGTAAAGTTAGGTTTATTCAATGATTGATAGATATTATCACAAAATCAATATATTACGCTATGATAAAGGCGGTTTTGGCGTTCCTTCCGGTTATAAAGTTGTTGGAAGTTTTAACGGTTTAGTTCAAGCTCCATCTAATTCAAACACATTTAATAACGGTAAAGACACCTCAAGTGTTGCAGGGGTTTTATTTTGCCCTATTACAGTTAAGTTTGAAAGTAAAGATATTATTGAAGATAACGGCATTAAATACATTATATCCGGGCAAAATACACAACCTAACGGAGTAACCGGAATTAAACCACAACGAGGGCAACACGCAGAATATAGGCTTGAATGGACACAAGAGGGGATTTAATGTCAACACAAGAAAGAATGAATTTTGTAAAATATACTAATTTTAAATTATTTGGTAAGGTGTTTTTTACAAAAGAAGAAATTTATACAGAGGTTTCAAGTGAAGGTGAACCTTTTAGAATTGTGGTAAATCAAGATTATTTCAATAAGGAATTTGATATTGGCAAGAACGAAAGTAACGATAAAAAGTCCTAACTTTGGCAACCTTAAAAAAGCGGTGCAAGATTTAACGGTTAAAGCAGGGCTTAAAATCGAAGAAACCGCAAAAGAATCCGCCCCGGTTGATAGTGGGAATTACCAAAGTGAAATTAATTACGACGGTGCAAATGAAGTAATTGCAAGAGCAAAATATTCCGCCGCTATTGAATACGGTTTTGATAATTACGAGGAAAACGTAAAAGAACATCAAAGGGTTATTACACAGGCATTCGGCAAGAAAATAAACCCTGTTATTGCTGATGTTAAGGCACATTCAAGAACAATGAACAGAAAGCCAAATCCTGTAATGCGGAATGCGGCGGCTAAAGTCCAAAAAGAAATCCCGCAAATATGGCATGAAGTGCAAAAAGAAAACGGTTTATAATGTTTGAGCAAGAATTATTTAATTACATATCTAATAATTTTGTTGTTGAAGGGTTTACTTTAGGTTTTGGTTTTGGGGAAGTTCCCGAAACGCAAAAAGCCCCGTATATTGTTATGTATCCGCTTAATAATGACGGTACAAGGCAAGTATTATGCGATAATGACGATTACACAGACGGCAGAACATCAATACAATTCAGCATTTATGATGTTGATTATTCAAATGCTTGTTATATCGGCAGGAAATTAGATATTTTTCTTGCTAATCTCAAATATTTACCTAATTATAGGATTTTACTTAATAATAACGAGGTTATAAGAGGGTTTAATAACGTTAATAACGGTTTAACACTTGAAACAGTTACAAGATTATTTACATATACAACATATTCATCAACATAAGGAGATTTTTAATTATGACAGAAAAGAAAAGACTAATCGGCAGAGATGGGAAAGTTTATCAAGCTCAAAAAGGAGCTGTTATTACTGGAAACGGCACAACTGCTCTAACTAAAGGAGAATTTTATATCCCGGTTGCTATCGGTTCAACAACTGGTTTCCCGGATGGGGTTCAAGTTGGTTGTCCGTTCGTAGGTGATGGGGCTTCTATTCCTACATCAGGGGATAAATACTTAGCTTTAACACTTAAATCACAATGCGATATTACAAGCGCAGAAGTTGAATTTGAAAAAGACGAAATCGACATTACAACTTTATGCGATAATATCCGCAAATATGCAAGCGGTTTTTCTGATGCAACAGGAACTCTTGAAGGAATTACAACACTTGATTTATCAGAACCGATGATTGCAAAATTTGTAACAGTTCAAAAACAAGATAATCTAGGTGCTATTACAACAATTGCACAAAATGATGATCCTTTAGTTGTAGTTATCGAGCTTAACAAAATAGATAATTCAGATGCTGACAGAGCGTTATTTTTTGCTCCTGTAACTCTTAACGGTTATACTTTGGGAGTAAATATCGATGATGCTCAAACATTTAGTTCAGGGTTCAGAATTGCACAAGATAACGATATTAAACCAATTCTTGTAGAAGCTGATAAAGCTTTATTTACTACCGGTAGTTCAACATAAGAGGTAATTAATGAAAATTCAAATTGCTCAAAATAATGAATTTATTGAGGTTATTCCATCAATCTATAAAGATATGGAAAAACCCCCAAAATTCATATTTAAAAGCCCAAATTCTCAAGACTGTTTAAACTTCATGTTTGGCGGTAACAATATATTTGAAGCGGTTTGTAACTGTTTTATAGGCTTTGAAAACAAAATTGAACTTTATAACGGTGATAAACCTATTGAATATAATACATATAGAGAATTTATAAATGTAGGGGTATCAGGTGATATTGCGTTAATACATAACGAATGTATGAATGCGGTTGCTAATAGGTTAACAACCATGATAAACGAGGCACACCTAACCGAAAAAAAGTCGCAATTGCCTACGAACTCTACCAAAAAGGGGCAAGAGGAACAAACGACTACCCAAAAAGATACAGACACAAAAAAACAATAGCAGGAACACCAAAAAACCCGATTGCTATTGGCACATACGAAAACCTTTATAAATGCCTGGATGATGAATTTTTTCGGATTTTAGGCATTTATTCATGGTTTAAAACAGGGTTATTAAAGGTTGAAATTTCCGACTTGCCTTACAAGTACGCAATAGGGCTAAAGTATTTGATTGATTATAACGAAGCACAAAGATTAAGGATTATTTAATGGCTAATTCTGATGGACAAGTACGCATAGAAGTTGTTTCAAATTTTGATGAAGTGGCTAAAAGTGCGGACAATTGTGAGAAAAAAGTAAATAATTTCAATGTTTCAGGATTAGAAAATAGCTTTAATGCACTTGATAAGTCCTTGAATGACCTATCCGCTCAATTTGCGAACTTTACAAGACCTGTACAACAAGATGATAGTGCATTAAAAGAGCTTGAAAACACCGTTAAGGCTCAATATGAGCAAATAGAAAAGTTACAACAAGGTTATAACGATTTAGCAGGGCAATTAAATGCCTTAAAAAATCCTATAGATGAAAATGCTAAAAAATTAAATAATCTAGGGCAATCATATAATACCGCTTTTCTTGCTCAAGAAAAACTTTTTAGAGCTACAAACGTTACTAAAAGTTTTCACGATACATCAAGTGCGGTAGGTGAAGCAGTTCAAAGAATGAAAGAGCTTGCTTATCAAGGAAATACGAACAGTCAAGAATTTAAAAACTTAACTCAATATGTAAATGAAGCTAATGCAAAAATCAAAGAAGCTAATAGCGTTGTAGACAAAGCGACCGGGGGTTTTGCCAACCAATCAAACGGAATGCAAAGCCTTATTAATATGGGTAAAACCTTAATCGGTGGTTATGTTGGCATTCAAGGGGCAATAAAAGCGTTTAATTTCTCTATGGAGAGTGTTGAGGCTTACAGAACACAAGAAAGAGCAATCAATAGCCTTAATATATCTTTGAAAAATGCCGGTGTGTATACTGATGAATACTCTACACACTTACAACAATTAGCAAGCGATATACAGAGTTATTCTAACTACGGAGATGAGGCAATAATAAAAGCTCAAGCAGTTGCACAAGCTTTTATGGGAGCTGTTCCTATAACTGATGAATTGACAAAGGCGGTTGTTGATTTTGCGGCGGCAATGGATATGGATTTAGAACAAGCATTTACGCTTGTTTCAAAGTCTATCGGTTCAAATACAAACGCTTTAAGCCGTTATGGTGTTGAACTTGGTAAAGGTATGACCGAAAGTGAGAAAATGTCGGCTATTGTTAAGCAATTAGGCGATAGATACAAAGGTCAAGCCGCTCAAATGGCAGATGCTAACACTCAACTTAAAAATTCTATCGGTGATTTAAAAGAAGCTTTTGGTAGTGCCTTGAATGGTTATGTTTCGAATTGGCAAAACGGTATGCGTTCAATGGTACAAGCTACCACAAAATTTATAAACTCCATTCGTGTAATGCGTTCTGATCTTGCAGGCTTAAACATGCAAGAACTCACGACACGCTACCAAAAGAATGCCGAAGTGATTGCAAGAATGGAAGGTCAAAACGCATATAGTAAAGGCGGAGGCTTGCAAATGAAAACTGCAAGAATGGCAGACCAAAAAGCTATTCTTTATCAAATGAAGGCACTTAGAGACCAGGCAAAAAGCACGCCAAAAGTAACCCCAATTAAAATTTCAGATGTTGGGGGCGGTGGTGTTTCCAGCGGTGGTGGTAGCCGTGGCGGTCATTCTTCCGGCGGTGGTGCAACTGCTAAAAGTGCAGGAACCATAAAAGATGCCTTTGAACAAGCTCAACAGCAAGCACAACAGGCTGAAAAAGCGTTTAAATTAGCTTTATATCAATCAGGGGGGAATATTACCCCTAATGTGTTAGCCGCAAAACAGAAATTTGAAGAAACAAAAACAACGGTGGAAAACGTTCAAAAAGCGTTTGATAATATGACAGCTTCAAGCAAGTCTAATTTTGAACAACTTAATTATAACTTACAACAATCAAGAGAAAAATTACAAGAGCTTGCAAGTGCTGATGTTGTTGACCTTGAAGCGGTACGTCAAGCACAATTAGAATACCAAAAATGGCAAGAACAACTAACAACAGTTAATTCATATTTTGAAAAACCAAAAACAAGAGTACAAGAACTTAATACAGAAATTCAGAAAACTACTGAATTATTACAACAGTTATATTTTGAAAAGGGGGTTAATAGCGAAGAGTTTATAAATGCTAAAAACCAACTAAAAGAATATCAAGTAGAATTACAAAATATGAATACTGCTATTAGTAGTAATATTGGGCTTGATTGGCAAAATATATCAAATTCTATACGCTCAAACCTTACAAGTGCGTTAACAACCCCTTTACAACAGGGTGAAAGTGCTTTCCAACGTTTAGGAACAATCGGCTTGAATGTTGTTCAAATGGTAGGGCAAGCAATAATTAAAAACTTACTTGAACAAATTAGCCTAGAAAAAACTTTACAAGCTATTAAAGCGGCAAGCAAAGCCTTTGGTTCTATCTTTGGTTTTGGAGGTGGTGCAACCGCAATTGCAGGAGTTGCAGCCGCCAACGGTCAAGTTTTTCAAAATGGAAATGTTATTCCTTTCGCTAAAGGTGGAGTAGTTGATAAACCTACAATATTTCCTATGGCTAATGGTGGAACTGGTTTAATGGGAGAAGCCGGAGCGGAAGCGGTTATGCCTTTACGCAGAATGTCAAACGGCAGACTTGGTGTTGAGGCAGAAAATACAAGCGGAAACGGTAATTCTACCGCCGTTAATGTTAATATTTATAACCAATCAGGGGCAAGCGTTGAAACACGCAGAAGAGACGATGGTTCGATGGATGTATTCATCCGTAAAGTAAATGAAGCTTTGGCTTCTGAACGTACTTCAAGCGGTTTCAGGAGTGCTTATTCTCGTGAAGATACAAAAGGAGTTCAAGCGGTTTAATGATAAAATGGAAATGGGGAAACCCTTTAATAGATGGATTTAGTAATAAACCGCAAAAGGGCTTTAGTGAGTTAACACCTGATGCCGGAATTCCTTTTAGGCGGTTACGATTTAGCGATATTCAAGACTTAGCAACTTGTAATTTTATTCTTGATAGAACGGATTACATTCGCTTTATGAGTTGGTATAAGTACGAATTAAGACAAGGAACATTACCGTTCCAAATATTTGATTGCCGTTATGGGATAGAACGCACAGCTAGACTTATTGATGATGTACCGCAATATGATCCTAATTCAAATTATTATAATCTAAGTTTAGCTATTGCTTTTGAGTCAAGTGTTGAAACTTTTGATTGGTTTCTTGTTGTTAATGAAAATGATCCGTTGATAGTAAATGACAATGATTATTTACTTGCAGGGGTTGAATTAAGGTTATAATGGCACAAAGATATTTTGAACTCGATAAAAACAGTTTTTCACGATATTTAGGGCGTGGTATAAGTCTTTGTATTGAATTATCGCATAGTTTATGGGATGAAACATACTATTTGATAAACGATACAAAGCCCCTTGAACTCGATGGGGTTACTTATCTGCCATTTCCTTTCGATATTGTTTTACCCTCCCAAACAGAGAAACAAGGAACTCAAATTGTAATATCTAATGTGCAGAATTTAGCCGCTAATCTTATTCAACAGACGGTTAACAGTAACGAAAACATAACATTGCAATTATACGTTGTAAACCGTGAAATGGAAATAGCTGAAAAATTTGATAAAGGCTTATTTGAGATATTTTCTCCACAAATAACCAACGATACAATAAGTGCAACGATAAACTTAAGGCATAGTTTTAATATAAATTGCGGTTCTATGAGATACAATAAGCAATTATTCCCAAATTTGTTTTTATAGAGGTTATAAACGTTATGAACTATTTAAAATACTTCCAAAACGACAGATACAAAAAGGGAGAAAATGATTGTTGGACTTTTGTGCAAGATATTTTTTCAGATGAAAAAGGGATTATGCTTCCTGATTGTCCCATAATGACAGATTACAGCCCATTTGAGAGCAAATTAAAATCTAATTTAAAATATATTGTTCTTGAAAAAGCAAAAGAAGGATGTTTAATACATTTCAGAAATGGAAAAATTGAGCATATCGGCTACGCTATAAACGATAAACAATATATTCACAAGACGTTTTCAAGGGTTGAGGTTTCAAACATCCCCAAAAACGCTATAATTTACGAGGTTCAAGGGAATAAAGCATAATGATTAAAATAGTTCATAGATGTATGACAGATAGTAAATTATCCTTTAAAAAATGGGATAATCATTTAGCTTTATTTCACTTAAAAGAGTTTAAAAACGCTAAAGAAGTATATTTAAACGGAAAACCGCTTAAATGGTATCATATATTTAAAAAAGGTGATTTAATTGAGATTATAGATAAGCCGGAAGGTATTATTGCCGCTTTGGGTGCAATTGGTGCAGCTATTTTAAGTTCTGTAGGTGTTACGGCAGCGGCAACATCGACAGTCGCAATTGTGACCGGGCTTGTGGCTTCAACTTTAGCTTCTGCGGCTTTAAGTTTTGGGGTGTCTTTTTTAAGCCGTGCCCTATCTGGTAGAGCAGGGGCGGGGGCTTCTACAACTCAAAGGAAAGAATATTCCTCAACTACTCAACCTGAATTGAAAGGGGCTAGTAATGATATATCGGATGACATTGTTCCGGTTGTATTTGGACGAACTCAACAAACTCCTTCTTATGCTCAAACCCCTTACAGATTAGTTCAAGACGGTTCAAGCACGAACAAATACAGACAATATTTTATTGCTAATTATAATAATGTTGTATATTCTGATTTTAAACTTGGAGAAACAAGTGTAAATGAATATTCAATTGATTATTTAGATATTCAACAAGTAAGCGGAAGTAATAATTTTATCGGTTATGAAAACTGTAAAGCAATAAGCGTTGATGAAGAATTATCATATAATGCCGATGAAACAATAAATCAATCATCTAATTATAGTTATAATGTATCTGTAACCGCTAATAGTCTTACTTTAGGTTATCAGATTAAATTTACTAATGTAAATATAAGTAGATTTGCTTCTAAAGGGTTTCAAACAATTGTAACCATTCAAAAAGAAGTTTCAGGTGTTACAGTAACTGCGACTTTAGAGAATGAATTTACTGTAACCGCTAATCAGTTGACACAAAGCGGCAATGATTATATTTATAATGGTTCTTATACTTGGAGCAATGGCGGTAATGCTTTATTAGATTATATTGTTTCTGTTCAAATTGCTCCAACTACACAAACAAGGGGTAATAAAACAGAAATAAGTAATGAATTGGATGTTATTTTAGTTTCTGAGAGTGTAACAGCTGGAACGTATTCAAACAGT
>Ga0326512_10002517_pt1 | contig 13574 bp, 14 predicted proteins | sample 1_2617_0518_D_FD_203652 | JGI IMG/M metagenome (GOLD analysis project Ga0326512, IMG submission 203652) | Bovine rumen microbial communities from UC Davis, California, United States - 1_2617_0518 | ecosystem: Host-associated > Mammals > Digestive system > Stomach > Rumen | place: USA... | reverse complement strand
GAAAGGAGAAATTTATCATGAATGTCAATTTGCAGATACTCCGCAGGGAATCCCCACAGGCCAAACCCCATTGGGAGAGTTTCGGCTATCAGACGGATGATACAAATGCCAATGTCGCCACGGCTTTGACTGACCTGAATCAGAGATTAGAAACTCCCATCCGATGGGAGTGCAGTTGTTTGCAGAAAAAATGCGGTGCCTGTGCAATGGTCATCAACAACAGACCCCGCCTGGCCTGTGACACCCCCCTGAAAGAATTCAAATCAGAGATAAAAATAGAACCTTTGAGAAAATTCCCTGTTATCGCCGATTTGATTGTTGACCGGAGCATTTTATTCGAGAATCTCAGAACCATGCAAATCTGGTTTGCTGAACAGACTAAGACAAACGGCTCCGAAATCGCCTATGAAGCATCAAGATGCTTACAATGCGGATGCTGTCTCGAAATCTGTCCGAATTTCTACGCCGGAGGAGAATTCTTCGGCATGTCGGCCATGACATTGACATCAAGATTAATCACGGCTCTGCCGGAAAGTCAGAAAAAAGAGATTTTCACGGCTTACAGGAATCACATCTATGAGGGATGCGGAAAATCATTGGCCTGCCGGAACATCTGCCCGGCCGGAATCGAAATTGATAAACTGCTCGTCAATTCCAATGCCGCCGCCATCTGGAAACGGAAATTCACCAAACATGAGAAATAAAAAAATTCTGAATATTTTATTAATATTGATGATGCTCCTGACCGGGTGCGCCCCCCAAAAACATTACGAAGTCCGGCAGGATTTGAGCATTTATTTCACCAATTCTGATAAAATCATCTCTGCTGTGCGCGATTCGCTCCGGAAACATGACCGGAAAATCACTATCAGCTATCAGTCACACCGGAATAATATGGAAGATATTAGTATCATTGTCCGGGAACTCATGAAATATGCCCTCGATGAGACCGACAGCCCCATAGAGGGAGATTATATTTTCCATCAGTACGGCGGATATGAAATGCATTACAGCTATCAGAAAACGGATGATATTTATCAATATGAGATAGAAATCACTCCGGATTATTACACCACCCTCACGCAGGAGCAGGAAGTCACCGAAAAAATCCAGGAAGTGCTGAAAAGCTTTGATTTCCATTTCTGGACTTCGGATTATCAGAAAGTCAGAAAAATCTATGATTATGTCTATCAAACTGTCGATTATGATATTATCCATAAGAAAAATGAGCATTATCATCTGAAAGCAACCGCCTACGGCGCGTTGATTTATCAACATGCCGTCTGTCAGGGCTATGCTGTACTGCTGTACAGAATGCTGAAAGAATCCGGCATTGATGCAAGAATCATTACCGGAATGGCGGAACTCCCTGACGGAAGTTCGGAGCTTCATGCCTGGAATATCGTCCGCATTGGCGATAAATATTATAATCTCGATGCTACCTGGGACAAACAGATGCAGACAGAGGATTATTTTCTCAAATCAGATGCAGATTTTGATTCTCATATCCGGGATGAGGCCTATGCCTCGGAGGATTTTTACACGCGCTATCCCATGGCTAAAGAAAATTATCTGTCATAATCATAGATTTTTCTGATAACCCGTTATCTGATATTTGTATAAATTGATAACTTGACAGAATCACCGTTCTGTGTTACTATAATTTTTAGAAACAGATAAGAAAGTTGGTAGTAAGATTTATGAAAAAAACAGGGTTCATTCTGGACATTATTCTATTAATACTGAGTGCTTTGCTGTGCTTCGGAACAAAATATCTGTTCCATGCCTGCAATCCCAAAGAAGACGGCAGCTGGATGGCCTGCCACTGGGCAGAACAGGCAGTATTCGGATTAGGCTTTTTATTGCTGATATTGAGCATCGTTCTGGTGTTCGTATTCAAAGACGGAAAAACCAAATCCGGCATTGCCCTCAGCATGGAGGCCGCCGCCGCATTGGCCGCCGTCACGCCCAATCATCTGATTCGCCTCTGCATGATGACCGATATGAGATGTCATGCTGTCATGAAACCAGCCGTCATGATTATCAGCATTTTCATCATCATCTGCGGTGCCGTTGCCGTGACCGTTCACAGAAAAGAGGATGAATCATGAAACTTTCAAAATCACTGCCTTTGCGGAATTTAGCCGGAAAACCCGTCCGGACGGCAGTATTAATCATCCTGACGGCGTTGCTGTCCCTGACCATCTTCGGCGGTACGCTGATTGTCACCAGCCTGAGAACCGGTCTGCATTCCCTTGAATCCCGGCTCGGCGCGGATGTCATGGTCGTCCCCTATGAGGCAACTACCAAATCAAGCCTTGAAAATATCGTCTTGCAGGGCAGTCCCGGCTATTTCTATATGGATATGCAGAGAATGGCACAAGTCGCCGAACGTGACGGCATCGGTCAGATTTCCGCGCAGTTTTATTTAGCATCCGCAAGCTCCGGATGCTGTTCCATTCCGGTTCAGATTATCGGCTATGACCCCGATACTGATTTTACCGTGACCCCCTGGATTAAAAAAAGCTATTCCGATGAACTCCGGAAATATGACATTGTCGTGGGCAATGATTTGAATGCTTTCGTTGGCGATACCCTCACATTTTATGGCGTGGAATGCCATGTTGCCGCCAAACTCGATAAGACAGGCACGAATTTTGATACCACTGTCTTCACAAATTCTGATACTATCAAAGCATTGATTCAGTCCTCCATTGACCTCAAAATGAACACGTTCAATAATATTGACCCGGATAAAATTGTCTCCTGTATCCTGATTAATGCCGAAGAGGGCTATTCCCCTCAGGACATTGTCAATGATATTAATCTGCATGTCAAGAAAGTCAAAGCCGTCCGGACAAAAGACATGATTTCCGGGATTTCCGAAAGTCTGACCGGGATTTCGGATGTCATTGGCATTCTGATTGCCGCGGTCTGGATTCTGGGACTCGTGATTCTGTCACTGGCCTTCACCATGAGCGTGAATGAACGCAAAAAAGAATTTGCCGTACTGCGCGTGATTGGCGCATCCCGGGGAAAATTAGCCGGAATCGTCATGCAGGAAGCCTTGCTGACTGGCCTGTCCGGGAGCATCACCGGGACAGTGATTAGCTTATTGATTCTGATTCCGTTCAATCATCTGATAGAAGAACAGCTCGGACTTCCGTTTCTTTTGCCGGATTCCGGAACAATTCTCACATATGTGATAGCCGCTGTACTGGTGTCCGTATTATCCGGGACGATTGCCGCGAGCGTGTCGGCGTTCCGCATCAGCCGGATTGACACCGGATTCATCCTGCGAGGTGATAATTAATGTTTCTCAAAGCCGAACAAATCAGCAAGGAATTTATCCGTGAATCCAAAGATACAAACAGATTCTTTGCTGTGAAACAGACAGATTTCGTTCTTGAACCCGGAACACTCACCGTCATGATGGGGCGTTCCGGAAGCGGTAAAAGCACCCTCCTGAACATGTTAGCCGGGCTGATGGCTCCGTCATCAGGAAAGATTCTTCTTGATGATGCTGATATTTACAGCCTCCCGGACAAAGAACTCTCAAAGCTGAGAAATCAGCATATCGGAGTGATTCCCCAGGGTCAGACCGCTCTGCACAGCCTGAATGTACTGGAAAACATCTGTCTTCCGTACACACTCTACGGCGAAGACCCTCACGAAGCTGATGCTTCAGCCCTGCTTGAAAAACTCGATATTGCAAATCTCGGCACGGCCATGCCCGCGGAGCTGTCCGGCGGAGAACTCCGGAGAATGGCCATCGCAAGGGCATTTATCCGGAAGCCGGATATTATCTTAGCAGATGAGCCGACCAGCGACCTTGATGATGAAAATACCAAAATCGTCTTTGATTTCCTCAAGCAATCCGCAAAAGACGGCTCTGCTGTATTTGTCGTCACGCACGAGAATGAAGCTGAATCTTTTGCAGATAAACTCTTTCGCATGAATGCCGGGGAAATCACACAAATCTGACTGAAATTATGAAAGGGGAACGGCTGAAAGAAATTGACATTCCGGAATCAGTGACTTCTATCGGAAATGAAGCATTTTTTGGATGCAGTCTGACCGCACTCGAACTCCCGTCCGGCCTGACAAGTCTGGGGAACGGAGCTTTCAGAGGAAACAGCTTTACAGAAATTACCATTCCAGAAAGTATTGATGAGATATATTGTCAGACTGACAGATACGCTCTTTCATTAATCATCAAAAAAGCCCGCCTTTCCGGCGGACTTTTTTTATCAGAAATTATGGCCGTTCCAGCCCCAGTCAGGCGTGGGAAAATAGCTGACGTAAATCCTGTTTTTGGGGATATTCAGCTCAGAATTGAGAATCTCACTGATTTTGGCGGTCATTGTATCATAGGCGGATGCTGATGCATTCCCGTAAATCTGAACTTCGACCATGGCCGCCGGGGCATCCGTCCCCTGATGATAGAGAACATATTCCGGCTCAATGCCGACCATCAGCCACTGTTCGGATTTGCCCGGCAGTGCCGTGATGGCCTTTCCTAATCCGTCCTTGATAGTTTCCTGCTGATTTTTGGAAACACTCTGATTTGTCTTGATATTAACAAACGGCATATTAATTCCTCCTGTACTGCCCGTTTTACATTTTCCGTTCTTTTTCAACGGGATGGCTCCTGGCACGGACACGCTCCAATGTACGGCTCGTCACACTGCCCAATTTCTTGACAGTCCCCTCCGGAAATGTCGAGAGAAACAGAAACGCATGGTCTTTAGCCTCTGTCGTGGAAAGTCTCAGCACTTTCCTGAAAAACAGATATGTCAAATCATAATCTTTATTGAAAGTTTCAGCAATTTCACGGCCTTTCGGGGTAAGCCGTACAGCTTCGACATAATCATCCTCTATCAGCTCCATGCGAACCATGCATTTCATCATTTTGCTGACACTCGGCCTTGTCACGCCCAAATCATTGGCAATATCTACACAGCGGATGCGCGTTTTTTCGCGTTCGAGACGGTAAATACAGAGCAGATAACGGCACTGCCCGGCACACAACTCCATGAATGCACTTCCTTTCTTTTCAATGCTATCTGTAATCATTATAACAGCATTCTGAAAAAATGTCAAGCGGTATTTTCGATTGATTTTATTTTTTTTTGAAAATCATTGATTTTTCAGAACAAATCTGCTATAATAGAAAGTGGACTGTTTATTCACTTACAAAGGAGATTCGATTATGAACAGAATTCAGGCATTTTTTGAAGAAATCAAAACAAAGCGCGTAGCGTTCATCGGCACAGGGGTCAGCCATACAGAACTGATTCAGAAATTCCGTGAGAAAAATATCCCCGTCACCGTCTGCGATAAGAGAAGCGCAGATAAATTCCAGGAAGTTTATGACAAACTTTCCGCACTCGGCGTGAAATTCATTCTCGGTGAGAATTATCTTGATACTCTGACTGATTTTGATGTCGTCTTCAGAACACCCGGCATGTATTTCAATCACCCTGCACTCACAAAAGCCCGTCAGGCCGGCGTGGTCATCACATCCGAAATGGAAGTCTTCTTCGATTTGTGTCCGTGCAAGATTTACGGCGTGACCGGGTCTGACGGCAAATCGACTTCGACCACACTCATCGCGGAAATCCTGACCGCTTCCGGAAAGACCGTACATAAAGGCGGAAACATCGGCCGGGCATTGCTTCCGATTATCGAGGAAATCAAGCCCGATGATGTCGCTGTTGTAGAATTATCGAGCTTCCAGCTGATTTCTATGAGAAAATCCCCTGATACGGCCTTAATCACCAATATTACCCCCAATCATCTTGATGTGCATGGCACAATGGAAGAATATACAGAGTCAAAAATCAATCTGATTTCCCATCAGAATGCATTTTCCCGTACTGTCCTGAATCTCGATAATCAGGGAACAAAAAATCTCGCGCCCATTGTACGCGGAAAGCTCAACTGGTTCACCCGGCGCGAAATTCCTGAACGCGGTGCATTTCTCCGTGATGACGGCTTTTTATGCTATATCGAAAACGGCAATATTACGCCCATTATCCACAAAGATGAAATCCGCATTCCCGGAATGCATAATGTTGAGAATTTCCTCGGCGTGATTGCCGCGCTCTGGGGTGAGGTTGAAATTGATGCCATCGTCAAAGTTGCCAAAGAATTCGGCGGTGTCGAACACAGAATTGAATTCGTCCGTGAACTCAATGGGGTGAAATACTATAACGACAGTATCGCCACAAGCCCGACAAGAGTCCTCGCCGGACTGAACAGTTTCCATCAGAAATTAATCGTCCTGGCCGGAGGCTATGACAAGAAAATCCCCTTTGAACCAATGGCCGAAACTGTCTGCGATAAAGTCAAGCTGCTGATTCTGATGGGTCTGACCGCTGATAAAATCGAAAAAGCCGTCATTTCAGCCAAAAATTACAACCCTGATGAACTCAGAATCCTGCATGTAAACTCTATGGAAGAGGCTGTCGAGACCGCTCACAGAGAAGCCCTGCCCGGTGATATTGTCACACTCTCCCCGGCGTGCGCAAGCTTCGACTGGTATCCCAATTTTGAAGTCCGCGGTCAGCATTTCAAGAGACTTGTCAAGGAGCTTTGAACATGAACAGAACAGAACTCAAATCATTATTGACGGCACTCTGTACCGCTCCGGGCGTTTCCGGTGATGAATCCGGCATTGCAGAGCTTGCCTGCGAAAGATTAAAACAATACTGTCCGGATGCCCATCTCAAAAACGGCTGTGTTATCGGCACATTGGGGAGCAGTCTCCCCGATGCCCCGCACATCATGCTTGATGCTCATCTTGACCAGGTGGGTCTGATTGTGACCGGTATCACCGATGATGGCTTTGTCACTGTCGGGAATATCGGCGGTTTAGACAGACGCTGGTTTCCGGCACAGAAAGTCATTCTCCATGGAAAAAAGGCCATTCCCGGCATTATCAGCACACTGCCCCCGCATCTGACCAATGGTGAAGAAAACGTCATGAAAATCGACCAGGTGCGCATTGATACCGGCTATCCTGCCGATGAACTCCGCGAAATCCTCTCTTTAGGGGACAGCGTGACATTCACGGGTGTGACGGCTGAACTCCCCGGCGGACGGTTCACATCCCCCTCACTCGATGACCGCGCCGGAATCGCTGTGATTTTGTCCGCCTTAGATGAGATTTATCAGAAAGAGTTAAACTGCAAAGTGATTGTCTTATTCTCCACACAGGAAGAAACCGGCGAAGCCGGTGCAAAAATCAGCTGTTTTGCAGTCAATCCCGATATCGCCCTTGCGGTAGATGTCTCCTTTGCAGGAGATGGCACCCAAGGCACGGGCATTCCCGGAAATGGTGCCATGATTGGGATTTCTCCGTCATTATCAAGAGAAATCTCAAATGCTCTGATTCATACCGCCGAAGACGAAAAACTCCCCTATCAGCTCGAAGTCATGTCCGGCCGGACGGGTACCAATGCCGACCAGTTTTCCGTCTGCCGGGAGGGTGTCAAGGCCTGCACGGTCTCTTTCCCATTATTTTATATGCATACGCCTGTCGAAGTCGTTTCTCTGGATGATATTCTCAATACCGGGAAACTCATTTCTGCTTATCTGAGGGGGGCTGAATCATGCTGAATTATCTGAAAGAATTATGTGCCATCAACGGCATTTCCGGTGATGAAAATGCTGTCCGGGAATATCTCATCAGCAAAATCAGAAATTTCCCGGCTATTGCCGAATGCCGGACGGATGCGCCCGGAAATTTATTAGTTCACAAAAAAGGCCTTAATCCTGCAAAACATACCGTCCTGATTGGTGCGCATATGGATGAAGTCGGCCTGATTGTGACCGAAATCCAGTCAGACGGCAAATGCGTTCTTGATACTGTCGGAGGGATTTCCCCGGATGTCGTTATCGGAAGAGCCGTCAGACTCCCCTCTGATGATTTCGGCGTGATTGGATGCAAACCCGTTCACAATCTCTCAAAAGAAGAACGTGAGGAAAAACCTGCTAAAAAGCATCTGATTCTTGATGTCGGCACAGCATCCGCCGAAGAAACGAAAAAACTCGGCATTTTCCCCGGTGATTCCGTCTGCTATCACAGCGAATGGACGGAACTCGGCGGAGGGCGCGTGGCATCAAAGGCCATTGATGACCGTTTCGGATGCGCCGTCATGCTGAAATTATTGGAGGGCGAAATTGCCTATGACACCTGGTTCGGCTTTTTCGTCCAGGAGGAAATCGGCCTCAGAGGAAGCAAAACTGCTTCTTATGCAGTCAATCCGGATTTTGCCATGATTCTTGAAACAACCACTGCCGCCGATTTGGACGGCGTTCATGATGGCTCGGCTGTATGTCATCTCGGAGGCGGAGGCGTGGTCTCATTCATGGACAGGGCGACTATCTATGATAAAGAACTGTTCAGAATCGCCTTTGATGAAGCCGAAAAATTAAACATTCCCTGTCAGACCAAAACACGCATTGCCGGGGGCAATGATGCCGGTTCGGTTCATGTCTCCCGTGATGGTGTCAGAACAATGGCCATCTCTATTCCGTGCCGTTATCTGCATTCGCCCTACTGTACCGCACAAATCAGCGATATGGTACACAGTTTGCAGTTAGCCGGAAAAATGCTCGAAAGAATGCATGAATTATGATTAAACAGATTACGAAAGAATATGAACTGAATACCTATCTCCTCCGGAAATCCTGGCGCGGACGGAAAATGTATTCTTATTATAAAGCCTATGGACTGAATTATTCATTCTGTCAGTTCTTCACAGTCGGGGAAGAAGGCATCATGCTGAGTTTTAACAGCACTGTCCTGATTGTCAACGCCGATATTGCTGAAACACAGAACTTAGCATTATTCATCCAGATGCACCAGCCGTTCCGGGTGGAATGCAACGAACCTGTCCGCGCCATGCTTGCCGAACGTCTGCCGGAATATCAGTCACTCCACAGAACGACATTTGAACTCCAGCCCGACAGCGAAAATACTGCTTTCGCGGAAGAGTCTGTCGAATTCAATCCGTCACTCGAAAAAGTCTATCAGATTTTGCAGGCCGGATTTCCCAATTTGCAGGATTATGCCCTCTGGCTGACGGATACTTCCCACAGATGCCGTCACGGGGTCAGTCATGTTTTCACTTACAAGAACAGTACCACGGCAACTATCATGTTTGATATTGATAATCAGGTACTTGTCGGACAGGTGGCTACCCTCCCCGAAGCCCGCGGTCTCGGCCATGCAAGAATGTTCCTCCGCTGGCTGGCCGGATTCCTCGCCAAATTAGATAAAACTGCCGTCCTGTACGCGCTCGACATCCGGGAAAGTTTCTACCGCGAAATCGGATTTAAAGTCATCGAAACAGAATACGTCCTCGAACGCTCCGGACAGGCACAGGACAGCATCATGAAAGGATTACTCGATAATGGCAATACATGATTTTTTTGAAATCGACCCCCGGATAGAAGCCCTCAGCGAACGGGCGGAAGCAAACTGCTCCCGGTGTTTCGCCGATATTGACCGCACCGCCCGGCATAATGCCGCAAAAGTCCTCAAAGCCTTTGCGGATAATAAAGTCAGTGAAACATGTTTCGGCATCAGCACGGGCTATGGCTACGGCGATTACGGCCGGGATGTCCTCGACAAAGTCTGGGCGCAGGTACTCGGCACGGAAGATGCTCTTGTCAGACATAATTTTGTCTCTGGTACGCACGCGCTCACCGTGGCTCTGTTCGGACTGCTCCGCCCGAATGACAAAATTGTCTTCGTCACCGGAACCCCCTATGATACGCTCCATGAAGTCATCGGCCTGAAAGGGACTCCCGGAAACGGCTCTCTCAAAGATTTCGGCGTGAATTATGACATTATCCCCCTCACGGAAAACGGCAAACCCGATTTGACCAGAACCGCCCTCTCCTTAGACGGCGCGAAAATCGCCTATATTCAGCGTTCCCGGGGCTATGATTTGCGTACGGCATTCACCATCAGTGAATTAAAAGAATTATGCGCCGTCATAAAAAAGGCCAACCCGGAAATCATCATCATGACAGATAACTGCTATGGCGAATTCGTGGAAGAATCCGAACCCCCGGCCGTTGGTGCCGATATTATCATCGGCTCCATGATTAAAAACCCCGGCGGAGGTATCGCCCGGACAGGCGGTTATATCGCAGGGCGTGCCGATTTGGTAGAACTCTGCTCCTATCGTCTGACATGTGTCGGCCTCGGAAAAGAAGTCGGATGCACCCTCGGCATGAACCGGGAATTATTCCAGGGGCTGTATCTTGCCCCCGATATTGTCGCCAATGCCCTCAAAACAGCTGTATTTGCATCAGAATTATTCACCATGCTCGGATTCAGATGCACCCCCGGCACCAGTGACCCCCGGGGTGATATTGTCACTGCCGTGGAACTCGGCACAGCTGAAAATCTCATTGCTTTCTGTCAGGGCATTCAGAAAGGCTCCCCCGTGGATGCCTATGTCACCCCTGAACCCTGGGATATGCCCGGCTATGAAAATCAAGTCATTATGGCCGCCGGGGCATTCACAAACGGTGCATCAATCGAACTCTCCGCCGATGGCCCCCTCCGTCCGCCCTATGCGGCATGGCTTCAGGGCGGTATCAGCTACAACAGCGGAAGAATCAGCATCCAGCTTGCCGCACAGGAATTACTCAATCAAGCTCTCATTGCATTATGAAAAATTACAAAATGAATACAAATATTCAGGTAAAATCCTGACAAATCCGCAAAACAGTTGACATCTGACTAAAAAACTGTTAAAATAATAAGTAAGACTATTTCAGAAAGGAGGATTGTCAATGCCGATTGAAGAGCCAATAGGCGAAAGAAACCGATGCTGGAACTGCATGGAGAAAAAACTTGTCACTGAGCGCGTATGCCCTCATTGCAAATACCCCGAAGATACCCCCTATGACCCCGATTATGCCCCCCCAGGCACTGAACTCAATGAACGCTATACGCTCGGTGTCAAAATCGGAAGCAACAGCGAGGGCGCAAATTATATCGGCTATAATGCCTCCATCGGCTGTAAAGTGCTGATTCGTGAATATATGCCCAAAGGCCTTTGCAGACGCGTCAGAGGACGTGCAACTATCAGCGTTTATCCCGCACGGGTCGTGCAGTATAAAGCCCTCATGGCCGAATTTACGGAACTGAATAAAAATCTCTCCCAGCTCCGGAATCTGCCCCATATCATCCCCACTCTCGATATGTTTTCCGTCAATAATACAACTTATGTCGTCTATGAATATCTCGAGGGTATCAAGTTAGTAGAATTCCTGAATGACCACGCCGGAGAACTCACCTGGAAACAGGTGTCTGAACTCTTCCCGACATTCTTTACTACCCTCAGCCTCATGCATAATAGCAATGTCATTCACCGGGCAATCAGTCCCGAAACTATCTATGTCACTCCCGAGGGTGAACTCCGGCTCTGCGGATTCAGCATCTATACCGTGCGGACGGCACATCTTGAACTCCCCTGCGAACTCTTCGCCGGATACGCCGCCCCTGAACAGTATACCCCCGGCGCACGGCAGGGAACTTTTACTGATGTCTATGGCATCTGCGCCGTACTGTACCGCATTCTGACAGGCTGTCAGCCTACCGAAGCCCCCAGCCGTATCCAGAATGACAACCTCCGCTCCCCTTATGAGATGAATCCCAATATCCCCAAAAATGTCTCCGATGCCATCATGAAAGGAATGCGCCTCGATGCACAGTCCAGAACACAGACCATCACGGAACTTGTGACACAGCTCTTTGAACAGGAAGAAACACCCCCTCCGGCCGAAACGCCCCGGAAACATAAAAAAAATCATCCCCAGGATGATGATAAAACTATCGATTTTCCTGTAGAAGACAATATCATTGACAAAATCAAAATGCCGTTGATTATCGCCGTTATGCTGTTGTGCATCTTTCTGGTAGTTGCCATCATCATCATGAATGTCAAAAATCCCGGGTCTATCAGCGGAAATTCCTCCTCCGAAACAACAACGGCAATTGTCGAAATGCCCACGGAAAACAATATCATCACAGAACCGGCCTCCGAACAGGAACTGACTACCGAAATACAGGGAGACAGTCAGATGCCTGCGCTCATCGGCATGAGCTACGAAATCAAGAAGCAACAGCTCGAAGTCGATGGCTGGCTGTATCTTGAGCCGGTCTATGCCTACAGCGATAATTATAAGGCCGGAACCATCATTGACCAGGCCATTAAAGCCGGAAGTCCGTTCATCAGCGGTTCTACCGTGAAAGTCGTTGTCAGCAAAGGCCCCTCTTCCGTTCAGCTCCCGGATTATCATGGGAAAACCCTCAAAGAATATGAGGGCGAACTCGAAGCCCTCGGCCTGACAAATTATAATACCGAAGCCGTTGTGAATTATAGTTTCGAGAGCGGTTACGTCATTGAACTCAATAAAGAAGCCGGGGAAGTCTTTGACCTGACCGGGGAAGAAACGCTCAAAATCTTCTATGCCAGCAACCCGGAAACGACACAGGTCATTATTGTCACGGAAGTCACCCAGGTGACGGAAATCGTCACGGAACCCCCGACAGAACCCGTCACCGAAGCCACTGAACCCGAAATCATCACCGAACCCGAAACAGAAGAACAGTTTGAAACTGCTCCGCCCATTGCACCCGATACCACCGAAGAACCCTCTTCTACCTATGACCCGGATGCAACAGACATCACCGAAGAAGCCCCTCTGACCGCTCCGCCCACGGAGACAGAGCCGACTTATGAGACCGCTCCGCCCGTTCCGGATGATTTCTTCAATGATTATGATGATTAATTAAAAAATCCCCTCTGCAATTGCAGAGGGGAAATTTTTCTGATTCAGCCGAGTGTTTCGTCAAGCTTGACGATATATCTCATAATGCTCAGGGAGTCGGAAGCATCGGGCTTTCCGTCCTTGTTGATGTCAGCGGCGGCGGCCGCATAATCATTGAGGGAAACTTTGCCGAACATTGCTTTATTGAGTGTAATCACGTCTAAAAGGTTTATTTCTTCGTCTTCGGTGACATCGCCTGTGTAAATGTCAATTCCGGAGGTATCATTGCTGTAAAACTGATTTTCAAAAATACCATTGACAATCAGCTCATGACGCATGACTTTCAGGAATTCATCACCGAACAGCTCCATTCCGTTCCCGAGGTAATTCAGCGGATTTTCCTCGCCCGAAAAATCTGTTGTTTGAAAATAATGATATTCTACCGGAGTGATTTCCACGCTGTCAAGCCATGTGACCTCAAACAAATCTCCGATTGCTAAATTCTTCCCATCCAAGGCCGTAGTGACATTCTTTGCTACCAGATTTCCGCGCTGACCGTCTCCGACCGGGGTGATGGAATAGAAATAAGGTTCTGTATCTTCTTCATTCCGGTAGAAAACGCCCGTTACCATGAATATATGAGACGTATCTGAAAGCAGGTCTGTTTCTAAATGCATTCCGTAATAATCAGGATGATATTTGAATTGTTCTGTTTCAACAGTGTAGGTGTCGTTGGAGCAGTTATAATAACTTCTTACAATACCGTCAAAAGC
>Ga0326512_10002516_pt1 | contig 13578 bp, 6 predicted proteins | sample 1_2617_0518_D_FD_203652 | JGI IMG/M metagenome (GOLD analysis project Ga0326512, IMG submission 203652) | Bovine rumen microbial communities from UC Davis, California, United States - 1_2617_0518 | ecosystem: Host-associated > Mammals > Digestive system > Stomach > Rumen | place: USA: California... | reverse complement strand
CCCGACCCCGTGGTCCCCGCTATGAGGCCATGCGGTCCATGGACGTCCTCATGAAGGTCAAGAAACGCCCGCTCGCCTCGATCATCCATTCCCACCATCGCCTGAAGCGACCTTGAGGCGTCGCCATCGGCCCATCGCTGCAGTACATTGAGATGCGACACGTTGCCAACGCCATACATTTCCAAGAATCCGAGGCTTTCCGGCATCGAGCCACGGCCGCTCGAGTCTTCCAAACGCACCCGAGCCATATGCAGTGCGAAGCTGTCGGCCGTCTTTTGCGTCACCATGATGTCGGGAGTAAACGTGCGAAGCGTTCCAAAGACATCTGTACGGTCAAACATCCATGCGCGTTCGTCCGCATCGCATGTCTCCAAAACCGCTGGGACATGCTCCATCCCAAGGCGCCTTCCCCCATCTGGAGACAGGTCGATGATGTAGTTGCATTCACGCGGCAATTCGCTCAACTCGCCTCCCACATAGACCAGCATCGCAGTTTCCCTCGTGCGACCGCCCCGTATCCGTGCCACCACGCTCGATCGTTTCGCAAGCTTTGCGTTTGCACATACCACCAGATAGCGCGTCGTAGCATCAGTCTCGCACCGCTCGTCGGTCTTGGAGACATCGAATTCGCGCTCGAGCAGCATGTCTAACGCCAGCATTCCCGTGTCCGTAAGCGCCACCAGCCGTTGGCCATCATCGCCCTGGCACGCATGCTCAAGCGATGCGAGAAATGCCCATTCCTCGCGCTCTCCCACGTCAGACACGAGCACGATCTTCACCTCGTGGTAGCTATAGAGGGCACAGACCTGCACGAGTAGGCCACGCAGGAACTCCCAGACGATTCGCCTTTCGCCCAGGATTCCCGTGATGCGATTGCGCATGGGGTTGAAGCACAGAGGCACGTCGTGAAGAGACGGCGGGCTGAGAGCAAGGCGCTCCGCCTTGCCCAGCATGGGGTCCTCCGTGATGGCAAAGCCACCAGTTGGCCACGTGATGTCGGCCTTGAGCTCGCAATCGCCCACGCCAACCCGCAGGTCCATGAAGTCCTCGTGCTCGCTCGTACGATTCATAAGCAGCGCAGATCTCTCAGCCGCCCGCGACAGCAGCGTCTCCACCGAAAGCCTATTCTCTTGAAACACGATGGCCTGTGCGTCCGCCTCCGCTTGGAGCCTGCTTTCCACTGAGTCCAGATATGCCATGTACGACTGACAGCGACGGCTTTCTCTTATGGCGTCCCTCCTGCGGTTGTACAAGCGTGAGATTATGGGCCATATCACCGATCCCCCCAGCATCCCAAAAGACATGGCCAACGTGGGAAGGGTCTGCAATACCTGGCCGCCACCCAGCAACGTAGACATGCAGTTAATCGCCATAAACACAGACGTCAGTCCCATCAGGAAGGACGGGCCCATCTGCAGCAAGGCTGGAGTATCCTGCGACGTACCCCTCTGGGGAGGCGCGTCAACGCGCAGCGCGAACGCATGCACCGACCTTGCGAGACGGGGGGCCGGATAGAACGCGGGCAGAGGCGATCCCGTTGCCAGGGACACGTTCCTACGCGTCGAGGGGGTCTTCGGGATTTCCCATGCGGCGGAGTCTTCACGCAGCTCGCTTCCGTCCACGAGCGCGCCAGACCTCATGCTGAGGTCTTCGGGACGATTAACAAGGACAAACCCACGAGCTGCCATGATGATGAAATCCAGTATCTGTACGGTTTCGCCTGGCTTGAGCCATCTCGGCTGATGGCCTGAGAGCTTTTCTCCATTTACAAATGTCCCGTTCCTGCTTCCCAAGTCTTCGATCGACAGCAGCCCTTCCGAATATGCGAGACGTGCATGCCGTGCCGATACAAACGAACTCCGATAGCAAATGGCGCATTCATGGCTACGTCCTATCAAGAACTCACCGTCATAGCGAAACCGCATCCTCCCATAACGGCCAATTCCCGTCATCGCAGGTCTTACGAAGATGCTTGCCAGTCCACCACTCCCCTGCGGGCGGACTCCGAGAACGATGGGGGTGTTGCCATCCAGCACCACCGAGCAGACGGGAAGGTCCACCGCCGTTGGCGAATACAGCAACGAATCGCCTTCGGGCTTTGCCACGACGCGCCCATCCACGAGCTCTATACACGCAAGCGCGTTCTCAGAATCCGTCACGTCATCGAAGCCTACGTACTGTATGGACTGTGACCCTCGGTCGAAGGAAAAATTCTTGATGCTTCGCTCGTTCCACAGCGTCACCAGAAGCAGCTCGTTCACACGTCCTCCCCACCATGCCCCTCAGTCGGCTCACCGCAAGAGCCCACCAGAAAATACCGTGTACCCATCAGAAACAATCCCATGAAATCCGAGATGTGCGGGCGGGCGGCCCCAGTTCACGGCGGAGCCGCCCGTCCGTCATGCGCCATGCGGCATCATCACAGACGCAGCCACTCCGTCATCGAAGCGATGCCGCTATCTGAGCATCAGTCTCCTCAAGCGTCGACGCGGTATTGTCCAACGCGCGCGCAATCTCGTCTACGAGCTCTTTTGCCTGCACAAATCCAGGCCGCAGCTCTTGGAAACGCGATGCATAGGCGCGACTTGACGCCCCCTCCCATTCACCCTGTAGCTGGCTGAGAAGCGCGTCCATCCTGCCTATCACGCTCTGTACATTCTCCGCCTCCCTGCGATACTCGTTTGCGCGCGAACGCATCTGATCGGGCGTAATTCTGATCTGACCTGCCATTCGAAGCCTTCTTTCCTTTCGGTTCATGCATTGCGCATGACCTCTTCCGTCTATTGCCTAACCCAGTCATCTCTTACACATGCGGTGCTTTTGGTTCGGCCGCCTGACGCCGTCTTCTTACGACCGCGCGAACAAAAAGGCCCACCACAAGAGCGCCTATCATGAGGACGAGCTCTACGACCAACGTCGAGACCCTGAATCCTCCCATGCGCACCGTCTGAGACCGTTCCTCAAGCCCCGTGTAGTCACTTACGTGTATTTCCACCTCCCTTGGCGCAAACGCGCTCTTTGCAGCTATGTCAAACGTATAGGTGCCTTGTTGTACCGGCACGTCTGGAAGCACAGGACCCGCCAGCTCTTCCCCATGCACCTCCACCGGCTTGCCATCCACCGTCACGCTGACGTAGTCGCCATTTGTAATCTGGTCCACCAGGCGAAACGATGCCGTATAGTCGCTGCCGGCCACAAACCCCGTGGGCACGTCCACGTCCTCGATCGCAGGCCCATCCTGATCGAGCGTGAAGCGCACCGTCGCAGTCTTGTCCTTTGGCAGATCAGCCTGCGATTCATCATTCCCAGTGGCGCCGCCTCTCGACACCCCTGATTCCCAGTACTCAGCGGTGGTATTGTTGTTTTGCGCCTTATCACGCGAGCTCACGTCCACGCGATAGGTTCCTTGGCCACCATCTCCGTAGTCTGAGTCGCTGCCTCTGCCAAAGTTTCCCGGCTGTATGGTGTAGGTGTATTCCGTCCAGCCCTCGTAAGGGTTTCTGGCGCTTGCCTCCGTAGAGCTGCTCAGGGTATATCCATTTCGCTGTTCGTGCTGCGTTCTCCCTATGGCACTCGTCGCGTTCGCGTACTCCTTCGTCACGATATGGCCCTCGTCTTCCTGGCCATCCTCCTCTGCCGCAACCCCGCTCACGTTCACCTCGTGCACGACGATGCGCGGAGCGCTTGTGAGCGGCGTGGCATCCCATGACCCATCCTCACCGCGCCTCAGCCCATCCGACTCCTCAAAGAAGAAGTTCGAGCCATACCTGTTTACCGAGAAGCTCACCAACGCCTCATCCGAGACGTTTCCCGCCAAGTCCGTGGCCCGGGCTTTGATGGTATACACGTCGTCAGCGCTCAGGCGGTAGTACGACCCTTCCTCGCTTTCCACGAATCCGATATTCCCCCAGTCCACGCGCTCGCCCTTGTCACCCATCGGCTGGACGCGTCGCATCGCCTCCCGCGCACTGGTCGTACCTTCACGAAGTCCCACAAGCGCCACCTCTACGCCCTGCGCATCAAAGTTGGACTCGTCAACAACCTCCACCATGGGCACGACCGCCTGGGAGAACGCCGATCCATCCACAAGCGTCGTCACTTGCTCGCCGGCCTCCATGCGATCGCCTTCGCTTACGCGCTTGAGAACTGAAACCGAGGGCGCTTGGGTATCTATCACGAAGTCAGGCTCCACATACGGGCTTGCCTCGTTATTTGCCTTGTCTCTCCCCCTCACGGAAAGACGATGAGGATTCGTCGCCGGCGCATCGGTACGGAAAGCCACCTCACACGTATGCACGTCTCCGTTCGAAGCCCATCCGCCAATCACGCCCGTCGTTTCTATAGACATGAGCCCGGGATCGAAGTTGTGTTCCCTCACCGCTATGGTCGCCACGCGAGGCGCACGATAGTATCGAGCGTTCCGCACATCCACGTTGTCCCACGTCACGTCTATGACAGGCGCTGTCCTGTCTATGGTGAACTCCTCAAGCGTACTTCGCTGAGAGGCGTTGCCCGCATAGTCGTCAAAAGACGCCTCGAGACGGTAGTGCCCATCATTGCTGAATGCTTGATCGTAGGTATAGTGGGGACTGCTGCCCACAAACTGGTCTGCCGTAATGGCCCAGGAGCTCGGCGCGATTCCCTCGGTACCATCCCACGCGCGCACCGTCACGAGCGCCCGCTTTGGATCGAAGCGTGTGAGATAGTCGAAGTTGTGCTCGCTCACCACGATATGCTCCGTCTGCGGCACGTTGTAATACTTCCCCTCCTCTATGCCCGATAGCGTGACCAAGGGGGCAGTGGTGTCCTTTATGAGTGCATATGGATATACGCCCAGCCCATTCAAGGATATGTTTGCGCTGCTTGTCACACGATCCGCCACGATGGCACCCGTACGGTCACAGGTCCACTCACGCACATTGCCGGCGACGTCACGCACATAGAGTCTCACGTTGCGTTCCATGTCGACGTCACGTATCGCTCCGTCTTCTTCAAAGTCCTTCAGGACAAGCGTGAGGGAGCCTGAGCGTTGATGATAGGGCCCCTGCTGTCGCACGTCATAGGCGCCGTCGGGGTCATCCACCCAAGCGGTTTCCAAGAGGTACTCGTCACTAAAGTCAAAGGTAATCGTAGTGGGCACGCCCTCGCGTTCGTTAAAGAACTGGTACGGATCGTCTCGTGCGTCGTCTCTCCCTTCGGCATCTGGCGCCTTGCTCACCCGTACCTCATCGAGTGTCGGAGCCGTCTGGTCTATCACGAAGGCGGGTATATCTTCGTTCGAGGCGTTTCCCATCAAGTCTATTGCCCGCACATGAGGGGCCTTGCGCCCGACGCCCGTACCGGTCTCCTCCTCTCGATAGGTGATGGACGCCACATGGGTCGCAATGCCGTCATCGGAATGATCGAGCACACTCCAAACTGGCGCCACTTCCTTTCCCTCGGAGTCTGTTACTGAAGTCAGACGCTCGTCGAGATTCCGATCCTTCACGAAGATCCGTATATCTACCGGCCTGCGGAAATAGTCGATTCCATCCACACGGTTCGGTGCCTGAGCACCCGGCCCATACTCCCACGTCACCTGCGGCGCCGTTGAGTCAATCACGAAAGTGCCCGTATCGTATATGCCGGTCTCGTCAACCTCGGTGCCCGCAGTGCCCACCAACACATTTCCGGCCTCATCCGCCCCGTAAACCGACAAGCTATACGTGCCGTCGGCAGGGAATTCCACCTCGCAGCTGTACTCGTGCGACAAGGTTCCTTCCCGCCAGGCGCCGACCATCACGTCCTCGAGCGCGTGTCCGTCACGTGCCGTCGGCTCCACATGCACCAGCCCGCCCTCGTTGAGCTTATCCACAGAGAAGCTCTTGTCCCGCACTGAAATCCGTGCCGTACGTTTCGCATCAAACCACCTCCCCTCACGCGCGTGATTCTGGGTCGCCTCGTCGTCGAAGCTCACCTCCAGCTCAGGTGCAACGGTGTCGATCGTGAAGCTCCGCACTACGTCTTCACCACCATGCGTCACGTTGCCGGCCAGATCACGCATCTGGGCGTGCACTTCATACGTGCCGTCGTTCTCATGTGTCTTCTTGTTTGCCGAAATCTCCGTACAGTACGTGGCGGACGTATTCGAGACGTCAGAACTCTCGCAGTCGCTCAGCCGGCAATCCAGGCTCTCAATCTTCTCTCCGTCACGCAAGACGGAAAGTACCACCTGGCCAGGGTCGTACGCCATCGCGTATCCAAGAAACGCATCGGATATGGTGAGCGCGAGGGTCTGAGGCCCATTTGTCTTCATCCCGTCTTCGATGCCTTCAAGCGTGAGGGCTGGAGCCGTCTCGTCCCTTACGAGCAGCACAGGATGGCCACCAGGCACGACCTCTTCCAAGCTCCCCTCTCTTCTCAGCGGCGCGTTCTCTACGACACTCTCTTCGCCCAATACGGTCTGCGCGCCTTTTGGCCCCATGGTCCAAACGCGTTTGTTGCCCACGCAATCGTGCACGACGAACTCAACGCCATCTGTAAAGGTTCCCTCGGGCAGCGCCACAGAAAGGCCGGCGAGTCCTCCCCTCTCGTCATACAGCCGCTTCGTCTCGTAGCCCTGCACGTCATCCACTCTCGCAATTCCACTCAGGGCGTCAACCAGCCGCAACCTGAGCGTAAGCGGCGCACTGAAGAACGCAATCGGACGTCCCGACGCAGAGTCGCTGACCACGCGTGTGGGCGACTGGTCTAGCGTCGGTATGATCTCAGGAGCGGATGCATCCACCGTGAACCCCAGCACGTTCGTACCGTTCCCCAAAGGGATCTCCTGCAACGTGCGATTCCCCGCACCGTCAAACGCCTCTGCGAGGGGCATGCGGTATACGCCATCTGAGAAGGTCATCTCAACAGAATAACCGACGTTTTTGCCCCAGTCGTCTTGCACCGTCTCCCATGATGTGTACGCGATACCAGGCTTCAGCGGATCCGACGCGTCATCACTACGTTTTATCAAATCGGCAAGTGAGCTGCCGTTCAGCATGGTCTTCTCCGCGTCGAGATGCGGATCCACCACCCTCACGGAAACCCGCTGGGCTTCGTCGAAATATTGCCAGCCATCCTTGGTATACGCCGCCATAGCCGGGTCATACCCAAGCGTCACGACGGGACCCCTTGTGTCGATACCGATGCGCGAGAACGTAGCAGTTTCCTCCTCACCCCTTCGGCTTCTCACCACACACTCCACCTTGCTGTAATCCCCGTCTTCCAGCGAGAACTCCAGCAGGCTTCTGCGCGCCTTTCCGCTAGATTGAGCGACGTCTACGGTCTTGTTTAGCTCTCCATTCTCGTCGTAAAGTCGCACGCACGTGCCAGACGAATCTATCTCCACCTCCCTTTCGAGCGTTACCTTAAGCACCCCGCTTCCATACAGGCCATCGTCGGCCACCATTTCTCCAGCAATCGACACCCGTTTGATGCTCGGCTTTTCCTCTCTTTCTGTATGGTCCTCCCGTTCTTCTGTCTTTTGCCCGTACGAGGTTCCGCCACCTCTGCCCTGGTCTTGTTCCTCACCCACATGACCAGCAGCATCATCACCTCCTCGTTTTCCCCCCACGTCAACTGAACTGGAATCCCTGGCCCAAGACGTGCCTCCCACCGTCGTGTCTTCCGAGCCTCTTGTACCGGAACCACTCAACAACGGCTCTGGCCTTGAACCGTCATCCCCAGACACGGGGCTTGCCTGCGCGGAAGAGATCCGCTGCCCCGCTTCCCACCACGCTTTTGTCTGGGCTATGGCCGCGAGAGGTGCTGGCGACGCACCCAGCGCCATGCACAAAAACCCACAGACAACGCCCTTTCCAGCCGCCCCAAGCAACTCGTCGCATTCATGCACTGACTTCATGATGTAGATCCTCCTACTCTTTCCGTTCGTACCATTCAGGTACGGTCATCCCCTCGACCAAGAACAGGCCCGTCTTACGCCCCATCGCCCATTGGCTCCCGCACATCCGCGTCGGCATGGACACACACGATGCGTCGCGTCACGACGAATCCCTGGCTTCCCGACATATCCGCGGCATCGCGCACGCACACCTGAGATTCATCTCCGTCGCGCATGACCTCGGTCGGGATGCTGTCCTCCACAGTCGGCCCACACGTCCCATCCGACTTGCACGGCGCAGACCCAGCTCTCGGCAACGAGGTCGCAACGCTGTCATCGGGTCTTCCGGATGAATCAGGCGCCACATCTTTTGGCGTAGGCGCATGAGATCCTTGTCCTCGCAGAAAGTGGGCACTGCCCGTTCGCCGTGTGACGCTTGACCGCCGGTCGCCCGATGGCAACACGCGTTCACGGGCGCCACCCCACCTCGACTTGCCCAAGAGGTCGGCACGCACACCTCGGATGTCACGCGTTATGAAATAGTGGACCGCAGTGACGAAGAACGCCCCGCCCGCAGCAAAGCATGCCACGCCTGCGCCGAAGAGCATGTCTTGTGACGTCATCAGAGCACCTCCTCACCGTCTCGAACCAAGTCGTCGAATGCCGCAGCCACGGGATTTCCGTACACATTGCGGATGTTTTGCTCGGCAAGCGCCAGGCTCGTAGCTATCTCTTGAAACACCGGCTGATACACCTCCCTGTATTCGTTTGCATGGGCGAACTCCCCAAGGTCCTCCACGCCTTGTCGCACGCGCTGCAAGAGTTCACGCGCCTGCGTCTCCGTGACTCCCGCACGAGCAAAGCCCGAGAGGTAGGTAGACGATGAAAGCGTCTCTGACGCGATTTGGTACAGCCGGACGCGCACCCCCTCGGCACTCTTGCGTCCATCGCGCGCATCGCTCTCTCGCCCTACGGTGGAGCACAGCACCTCCCAGAACTGCGTGTACTCTTCGGAAACCCCCTTGCCCTCCCTGCCCGCACGAGTGACGTTCTGGTAGAATTCCGTAACCACCCGATACACCGAGGCAGCACGTACGTTTGCGTCATCGATTCTCTGGCCGTTGTGGTCCTCGCTCTCGCCGCAGGCATCGAGCACGCGCCGAAACCACGGGGCCGCAGCCTCCGCACTCATAATGGCCGCATTTCCCACCGAGCCGCCACCCCTGTCTATACCGAAGTAGCTCAGATAGCTTGCGCCCACGTCGAAGCACAGCTGCGCATACTCCTTGTCGTCTGCAAGGTCTTGTGCGTGCATGAATGCCCTGCGCCATCGGCTGTCCTCTCCCGCGGTGAGACGGTAGTCATGCTCATACACCTCCAGGAGTCTCCGGTATGGCTCGACGCTGCGGGGCATAAGCGCTATGGCCTCGGCATAGAGCAGTTCCGCCTCAGAAGCCTCGTCGCCCTCCACCACACGAGAAGCCTCCTGCGCTCGATGCATGATCGCGTCATAGCTCCTCGCGGTTATCGAGTCGCTGATCGCCAAGCAGACGAATCCAAGCGCAACCGATGCGGCGCATCCGGCCATCCAACGCCAAAAGACCTTGATCTTGCGACGTTGCGCATCTCGCCACTCCTGCGTGAGCTCCTCGTAGTGCTCCAGGTCGTAGCGCATCTCATCCATGGTCGTGTAGCGTTGTGCAGGGTTCGTCTGCGTGGCATGGACGATGATGCGTTCGAGACCCTCCGAGAGTCGGGGATTCCATACCCTGATGGGCCGCATACGAAAAGAGACTCGCTCGCGACCGTCCCTGTCTTTTGTGAGTGTGGGCGTATGTCCCGTCACAAGCGTGTAGAGCGTTACGCCAAGCGCATACACGTCTGTCCTGTCGTCTATCACGACGTCTGGATCCAGCTCGCGCAGATGGGATACGCGCTGTGGAATCTGCTCGGGTGATGCGTAGCCAGGCGTACCGACAATTCGACCGTCATTGCATCTGCCGGGCTTGCGCTCCATGCACACACCGAAGTCGATGAGTCTCACGGTGCCGTCATCGCGAAGGATCACGTTTGCCGGCTTCATGTCTCGGTAGATGATCTGTGGGTTTCGCCGGTGCAGATAGCCAAGCACGTCGCAGAGTTGGATGCCCCAATTCACCACGTCCGCCTGGTCAAAAGGCTTACCTCGCTCCTGCATCACACGGCTCAACGCCCTGCCTTCCACATAGTCCATCACCACAAACACCGTCGCTCCCGTGTCTATGATGTCCACCACGCGCGGAATGGCGGGGTGGTCGAGATGCTTCATGAAGTTCGCCTCGTCCACGATCGCACGCCGTAATGCCTCGCCTTGGGTCCCGCTCACGTTCGGCTTGATTTCCTTCACGGCCCAGAGCTTGCCGAGGCGCTTGTCCCGCGCAAGCCAGACGTTTGACATCCCTCCCCTCCCTATCTGCTCGATGATTTGGTACTTGCCATCGACCAGTCGTCCTATTCCCGTCGCCTCGCTCACTGCTGCTCACCCCCTTTCGGGGCCCGTGGGGGCATCACCGCCGAAGCGCAGGCAATGGTGAGGTTGTCACGCTCCCCGTTGAGCAGGTCATACGCTATGACTTGGTCACACGCCTCATGCATCATGCGTTCGTCCGCCGGGTCCAATCGTGCGAAGGCGGACCGAATGCCATCGCTGCCCGCCAGCTTGTATGCGCCATCACTGCAAAGCACGTATATGTCTTCGTGCAATCCCGACCCCACATAGAAGGCTGGCTTCAGCACGCGTTCCGTGCCCACGGCCTGCAGGATGACGTTCTGTAGATGTGCTTGCGATAGTTTCCCATCCTCGACAACGCCTTCAGCACGCATGCGCGCAAGGAGCGTCTGGTCTTCCGTAATCTGCCGTATTTCATCTCCATGAACGACATACGCCCTGCAATCCCCCACATGTCCCACCACATAGGTCGTCCCGCATAGCAAGAGCCCGGTGAAAGTCGTTCCCATCAGCACGTTTTGTCGTGCACCGTACTCCCAGATCGCTTTGTTTAGGTCTACAAGAAGGTCATCCCAGCTTTGTCGAACGATCATGGGGTCGAATTCGTTGCGCATGCGCTCTGTGAGGAGGGGCAGCTCCTCAGCAAACCAATGCGCGCATCCATCCACGGCCATCGTGCTCGCAAGCTCTCCTTGACATAGGCCCCCTACGCCATCGCAAACAACGACCATCACGATCTCGCCAAAGCGTGACTGAGCTACCATCAAGCAGCATGCGTCCTGATTTGTCTTCCTCACGGAGCCTTGGTTGCAGTTCATAGCGATACTGGCCATCGTCAGTCATCCGTCCTGGAAAAGAGCGCCAACAATCCCACGAACGCACACGATGCCACGAACGACACGACAAGCACCTTCCATAAAGCCATCTCTCGCTCCTCTCTTCTCGCGATGAGATGAGCATACGACCGCATGGCACATAAATCGCTTACGTGCCAAGCCGCCATGGCAGCCAGCTTGCGCATATTTCGCAGCTCTTTCGCGCTCCTTGGAGATCTCCGCAGGCAGCAGCCACAAGAAGCGCACATGCATATCGCACTCGTTGCGAACCAAGAGTGCACTCTTACGAAAAAAGGGCCCGAAAGGCCCCTTATCTTGGTTTGTATGCATAGGCGCACAAAAAAGCCGACGAGAAGTAGTCCCCGCCGGCATCTCGTGCATATGGTTTCTGCGCTATCGCCCTTCGCGAGACCGCTGCGTGGTGATCATGCGGTTGATGGCGTTCACATAGGCCTTGGCACTTGAGACGATAACGTCGGTATCGGAGCCACGACCGGTATACACCATGCCATCCTGGGCCTTTACGCGCACCACGACCTCGCCTATGGCGTCTATGCCACGCGTAATGGCCTTCACGGCATACTCCTCGAGATCGCCAGGCATCTTTGCCACGCTGTCTATCGCCTTGTACGCCGCATCAACGGGACCGGTGCCGATGGAAGACACCACATGGCGCTCTCCTGACTCGTCAGTGATCGTGGCCACGGCCGTCGGCACCAAAGGATCACCGCACTGGATCTGGAGTGCGTTCAACGTATAAATTGCATCAACCTCACGAGAGCGCTCCTGTACCATCGACTCCAGGTCCTCGTCGTAGACCTCCTTCTTTTGGTCGGCTATCTCTTGGAAGCGCTGATATACGTCTTCGAACTCCTCGTCGCTAAACACGTAACCCAACTCCTCTAGACGATGACGCAGCGCGGCATGGCCTGAGCGGGACGTGAGAATGAGCTCGGTTCCGACCGCTCCCACCTCTTCTGGTGCGATGATCTCGTAAGTCTCGCGATCCTTCAGCACGGCATCCTGATGCACTCCCGAACTGTGCGCGAAAGCGTTCGCGCCTACGATTGCTTTGTTTGCCTGGATGTTCATGCCGGTCACGCGACTCACGAGACGGCTGGTACGCATGATCTCACGCGTGTTTACTGAGGTATAGGCATCCAGATCCTCGCCATGGGCCTTGATGGCCATCACCACTTCCTCCAGAGAAGCCGCGCCGGCACGCTCACCGAGTCCGTTTACCGCGCACTCCACCTGAGAGGCACCGTTGCTCACGCCTGCCAGTGCAAGAGCCGTCGCCAAGCCGAGGTCGTTGTGGGTATGGACCGACACCGTGACGTTTTCGATGCCACGTACGTTTTCCATCACGCTTGCAACGAGCGCGCCCCAGGCATCGGGCAGCGCGAAGCCGGTGGAGTCGGCGATGCTCACCACCGTGGCACCCGCATCGACGGCCGCCTGAAGCACCCGTATGAGCAGGTCCTTGTCTGCTCGGGCCGCGTCGTCGGCATAAAACTCGACGTCGTCCACATAACGCTTCGCATACTGCACGCAATGCGTGGCGAGTTCCACGCACGCCTGCTCGTCTACGCCAAGCTTGCTGCGCATATGGGATGCAGAAACTCCCACGCCCGTATGGATGCGCGGACGCTTGGCATTGCGCAGAGCCTCGGCCGCACGGTCGATGCCCGCGTCGCTAGCTCCGGCAAGTGCGCACACGACGGCCTTGTCTCCCACCATGTGGCCTATCTCCTGCACGGAGCGAAAGTCTCCCTGGCTTGAGATGGGAAAACCCGCCTCAATGACGTCAACGCCCAGGCGTACCAGCTGCTGGGCTATGACGAGCTTCTCGCGCGTGTTCATCGAAGCACCGGGGGCCTGTTCGCCATCGCGCAGGGTGGTATCAAAAATCTGAATCTTGCGTGTCATTACGCTACTCCTTATAACGTCTTACAATACGTGCGCACGTGCCCTCCATGGGCGACGCAATATACACAGAGATGAGAGCCGCTCCGTACGCGGAGGGCAAGCACGCGCCAATGCAAAAGGTGGGCCTCGTCACTCCTAGCGCGCGGACACGATCAAGAGGCCGCTCCTAAGTCGTAGGGCAGCAAGCGGTGTGCACAGCACATCGTAAAGACGTTTACAAGACATCATGCTCTCTTTGCCCATTTGCATAGTGGGAACCTCCCTGCAAAGGTACTTTGCCACAATCATTCAAAAAGAGACGGTACCGCCACGAAATCGAAACAAACCAGAGGCGGTACATGGATGGCATCGCCCTTTGCGTGCCTAAGGGATAGCCTGTCTCGCTTCGGCCTTGGCGCTTCAAGCTTGCACAGGAGGGTTTGTCATCCGGTACCGTTTCGCATGCCGCATGCAAAAGATCCCCG
>Ga0326512_10002515_pt1 | contig 13579 bp, 16 predicted proteins | sample 1_2617_0518_D_FD_203652 | JGI IMG/M metagenome (GOLD analysis project Ga0326512, IMG submission 203652) | Bovine rumen microbial communities from UC Davis, California, United States - 1_2617_0518 | ecosystem: Host-associated > Mammals > Digestive system > Stomach > Rumen | place: USA... | reverse complement strand
CTGGTATTATAGAAAAATTACTAAAAAACTGCTGACTTTTTTGTGCAAGTTGCACAATTATTTATAGTATATAAAATAACCTGTAAAATCTGCACAAATATACCTTCATTTATGATCTTAATTATTGTAAACATTTACCAATTTACAAACGGCATAAAATGAACGATAATAGTATTGTATCAATTAAATACATCACCGGCCGGAGCACCGGCCAGAAAGGAGCAACATGTTATTAAAAGATTTATATGATACGGCTACAGATCGGCTGCCTATCGAAGACTTTAAAAAGGTTATGTTTAAGCGCTTCTATATAAACATAGAAGAGCCAGCAGGCTACGGCAACTATTCCGGATTTATAAAACGCAATCCGTGCTATGATATTTACGTGCCGTATCTGGAAGACGGAAAAATAGCCGGACTAATGCGTCATAACTGCCGCAGGTATTCAGCTGCTGGAGTGGTTGAGCTTAAGCTTAAAATCAAAGAACTTATCAAAGAAGATCCGGAACGCTTTAAGCAGCTTGCGCAGGCCGTGACAGAAAACGAAGCAGAGTATCAGGCGTGCAAACGTGAGCAAGCACATCCTGAATATTATGAAAGAAGATGAAAAACATGTCACGCAAATTTAAAAATTACAAATGTCGGCAGTGTGGCGGCGATTTATTCTATGCGGAAGCGTTGAGTAAAATGATAAATGTAGTTGGTTTATATTGTTCTTATTGCGGCGCATGGATTAAATGGCTGAATAAAGACGAAAAAAGATTAATGCAGAAAGGTAGCGAGAATAATGACAATTGAAAGACGTTGGCAAGTAAAATTTAAAGATGTAAAACCAGGGCAGGTGTTTGATTGCGGCAGATGTATTTATATGAAGGCGGAGTGTTCTGCCGTATTATTGAAGGGTATTGACGGCATGCCCTCAATAAATGCTGTTGTCTTGACTAATGGCACATATGCAAATATTGAGCCTGACGAGGAAGTTACTGTATATGATAATGCAAAGGTGGTATTGATATGAAGAAAAAACTTAAAGATTTAACACTTGAAGAGATAGTGACCATTTGTGATAATACGGAGTTTGGCGATTGCTATGGTGGTAGCTGCCGCTTAGGGCTTTTATGCGCGAGGCTGCACGATGATCTATTCGAAAGAGCTGAACAGATTAAGAAAATATATGAAATTGAGGTAGAAATATGAAAAGTTTAGGATTAGGCTTTATTTTAGGAATAGTATTTATTATCTTAAGATTATGCGGTGTTATTGACTGGTCATGGTTATGGGTGCTATCGCCTTTTTGGATTACGATTTTACTGGATATCATAATCATAATTATATCTTATAAAAAAGGTGGGCGGCGTTAATATGCGTTGGAAAATTTACATCAAATATGCATTATCAGGCATTTGCAAATATAATTTTGAAGGTGATAAAGAAAAATTGATGACGTTAGTTGGCGTTATACATTCAACAGAGATTGAACAATGTAGGGTTGATTATATGAAAGTTGAAGATTTTGATATAACATTACCAATGATATCTTATGTTATTACCGATAAAAAAATATATACGCGATTAAGGAGATTATAGTTCATGAGCTGGACGGCATTCGAACAGATCGGAAAGGCCCGCAGAGCTGCGGAGCTTTCCAGAGCCGGTATAAAAGTAATGATTAACAACGGGGTTTACTACCTCTTTCCGGATGGGCACAAAATGCCCATCTGGTCAACTATCGACTTAAAGCCTGAAACAATAGGCGCATGGCTTCAGGTACTTCACACAATAAGGCAGGAAAGGCATGGTAAAAGATGAACAACATAATGACAGCGCCGTCAATGGCTGGCAGCAAGAAGATCATCGAGCAGTTTGACGGCAGGGGCTTCGAGCACAAAGGTATCGCGCTGCACATCCGCAAAAGTGGCGCGTACTGGATGATATCGCTTTTCAATACTGGGCTTCTTACACACGGCATCGGTAAGACTATAAAAGAAGCTGTAGAACTGTTTGACATGAACGAAGGGGCAGTAATAGAAGAATGGAGATTTCAGAGAGGATTGCAGCGCCTTCGTGATTATCAGGAACTATATTTTGACGAAAACACAAGCCAGGCTATTGACCTTACTTATAATGATGGTAAAATTGTAATAGGCCCGCAAATAAAGGCCATAACATTAATATAAGAAAGGAGTTTTACAAATGGCAAAATATTACAGTACAGCGGCATACCGTGCAGCTGATGCCCTGAATAAGCAGCTGAAAGGCATTTACAAGGAATGGGGCGGTGATAGCGAGATTTACGAAATGTATGTTAATCGTCTGACTGCCGACCTACCCGCCGGTACCGTGCACGTATCAAAAGGCGGCTTCATTCAGATAACAAAAGCAAAGGGCGCATTGACAGCGGCGCAGGTAAAGAAGGCGACTCGAGGGCTGCCGGATAAAGCGCAGGCTATGACCAAATACAAAAGACAGGTGGCAGAAGAAAGGTTATCAGCTGTGGGCAATGAAGCACCATCAGAAAGCCAGATACAGAAAGAGGCTAAAGGCGTAACGCGTGCAGACGTTAAGCAGTACGTTGGCGATAAAAGCTATGTTCAATCTAAAGAGGATGCAAGGGGCAAGCTGATATATTCTGACAGCGTGGCCGATCTGATGAGGACAGTCGGCGCAAAAAGTTACAAGCTGCTTCGTGCTATTTTAGAGGAAGGAGAGGCAAGGGATGCCCAAACATCGGAAGAAAGTACAAACACAGCCGCAGTTGAAGGCGGCTATCAAGCAGGTAAAGTTAACGTTAATAGTTAAAGGTTATAAAAAAGAAGTGCCTTGTTATGTATTCAGGTATACGGAATGCGGGCAGGATATACCGGATTTTCCGCTTGGTGGTAATACGGTAACTATTAAAAAGATCGTGAACGGCGAGCGCATAGAAACCGTTTATTTACCCCTTTACTGCGGCTTTGATATCGAGACAACAAACGTAATCGAAGAGGATAAAAAAGCAGCATATATGTATCATTGGCAACTTGTTATTGCATCGGATGAAGTCGGATATATCTATTTGGGCAGAACATGGAATACATTCATTGATCTGTACTATAGAATAGTAAATAATTATAAGTTCGGGAGCAGCAAGAAGCTTCTTGTATTTGACGCAAATCTTGGCTTTGAGTGGCAATTTCTGCGCAAGCGCTTCAAATGGGACAGTGCAAACTTTTTCGCACGAGAAGAGCGCCACCCGTTAGCAGCTCCGACTGTTGACGGGTGGGACTTCCGGGAAGCCCTTTCGATATCAGGCGGAAGCCTTGCACAGTTAGCAAAGGACTTTACCACCACTCAGAAGCTCAAAGGTGATCTTGATTATGATATACCGAGAAGCTTCAAAACACCGCTGACCGAAGATGAAGAAAACTATTGCATAAATGACGTTGCAATCCTCGCAGAGTTTAGCAGCTTTATCTTTGACAAATATATCTACCCTGATAAAAAGATACCGCTGACAAAGACGGGGCTGCTGCGCTCCGAAGTCAGGAACGAGCTTAAAAACTGCTTATCATACAGCGAGATAAAAACATATAAGCAGCTTGTTAAAAATGCCTTTCCGGATAAAGATACATACGCGTACTGGTTCCGCTGGCTTTTCCGCGGCGGGTACGTGCACGCAAATATCTCAAACACGGGCTACACGATATATGGGGCGATAGGCGAAGATGAAACTAGCGCATATCCTGCGTGGATGAATTTCGGGTACTACCCGGGAACGCCGTTTATACCCGTTTATGATCTCGAAAACTTCAATACATATATTAATACAAAATGCTGCATAATTACAGTAGAATTTGAGGGAATAGAGCGCAGGACGTCAATATCATACGAAAGCAAACATAAATGTATGGAGCTGGAAGGCGCGATCATCGACAACGGCCGTATAGCTATGGCTAAGCGGATGAAGGTAGTTATAACAGAACTTGACTATAAGATCTATGAAAAGATTTACAAATGGCAAAAAATGACGGTCAAGTGCATGTGGGTATCTGACCGCATACGCTTACCGAAATTTATATTAAATGTACTTAACCGTCACTACCTGAATAAAGCCAGAATGAAAAAAGCAGGTCTGTCGGGTACTCCGGAATACGCTATCGAGAAAGCCGGCGTAAATGCTTCCTTCGGGATGATGTGCACCCGTTTGGAGCTGGAAAAGGTAACAGTGACAAAAGAAGGCGAATGGAATATTGAAGAAAACGCGCTCGACTTTGAAGCTGAAAAGGGCAAGCAGATACTTTTACCGCAATGGGGTATATGGGTATGTGCATGGGGCAGATGGGCGCTCTTTCAGCCGGGCTTTAAGATCATCGAAGAGCTGGGCAGCGACTATATAATCTACAACGATACAGATAGCTATAAATGTGTAAAACATCCGAGAATACTTGAGATATTCGAGCAATATAATAAATGGATCGCTAAACGCCTTCAGGCTGCCGGGCTTACAGATCCGGCGTTTGGCGACCTCGGCATGTTTGACCTTGAAAGCCCGAACATAACAAGGATAAAAACACTTGGCGCAAAACGGTACCTGACTGAAGAAGGCGGCAAGATAAAAGCAACCATTGCCGGCATGCCGAAGAGTGCAATACTTGCTATAGACGGGGACCCGTTCGAAAAGTTCGATATGCTCGGTATGGAGCTGACCGCGGATGTATCAGAAAAGAATACCGTGCATTATGAGGATAACGCAACGAGCTGGAAGGCACCGGACGGGGCAGTTATGACAGAGCTTTCGAGTGCTGCTATTTATCCGATATCTTTCAGCATGAAGCTTGATAAATTCTATCGTGCATTTATAGAAAGTGACCTCGAAGAAAGGAAGGTGCTTTAAATGGTGCTGCCTGAAGAAATAAAATATATAAACGATGATGCTGCGCTCGGCATAAAAGTGGACTGGCCGAAAGTGTTTAAATACTATGACACTTTAAAGATGCCCAAAGACATTTACAGGCCGTCAAAAGAGCTCGACATAACTGCCGCTGAATGGTTCGTCCTGATATCCACGCGAAGCACCGGAAAGACCACAAACCTTCTTATTATAAGCATCATCCTCTTTTTGATGTATGGCATCACAACGCCGTATATCCGCCAGAAGCCCGACATGATCGCAAAGCAGAATATCGAAAAGCTTTTCGAAGTCATCAGGGTGAACGGCTATATCAAGGAACTGACGGACGGGCAGTATAATAACGTTTACTACTTCGGCCATAAGATGTATTTATGCCACATCGACGAAAACGGAAACAGAGACGCAAGGAGTGAAGCGTTTTTATGGACCCTTGACCTGCCGGAAAACGAAATATATAAAAGCTCGTTAAACATGCCGACAGGCGACTTTATAATCTTCGATGAGTTTATATCATCCACCTATATGCCGAACGAGTTTATCATCCTCTGTGACCTCATAAAGACGATATTACGTGACCGCGTTACTGGCAAGATTATAATGCTGGCAAATACAACAAATTATTATAATGAATATCTGAAAGAATTATATATTCAGGATGAAGTATTGAAAGTCAAAGAGGATGAACCTTTTGTAAAATTAACAAGAAAGAAAACAAGAGTATTTGTTCATCTGATCGGAAACAGGAACAAGCAAAGGGCAAAAGTAAATACTCTTTACTTCGGCTTTGACAATCCGAAACTTGCGAGCATTACCGGCGGCAGTTGGGCAGTTGACAGCTACCCGCATATCAAAAGGGACGATGAACGGCAGATACTTACAAAGGACTTTTATATCACTTATGCCGGTAAGATTTTGCAGCTTGAATATGCATGGAGCCCGGAGCTGGGGCAGCATGTGCTTGTTCACCGTGCTAAAAAAGTTAGCGACAAAGCAAGGCGTATTTTTACAATAGGTGAAATAGTGAACAAAAAAGAGGCGTACAAATTCGGCGATATGCCTATGGACAAAATCATCTGGAAGCTGTACAATGCTAACAGATGGTACTTCACTAATAATGATGAAGGCTTTACCGTAGAAACCTACGTTAATAAAGCAAATAAATTATGATAGGGCAATTAGCCCGGAAAGGATGGCCTAATTATGGCAGGAAAAAACACAAAGAAAGAAACAAAGCAGAACCAGACACCCGAGAGCGAGAAGTTTTATCTCGCCGGAACCGTTACTACAGCACTGTACGGCAAGCGCCAGTTTGCAAACGGCAAGAGTGACAAAGAAGACAAGTACAGACTTTCACTCAAGTGTACAAAGAAAGCCATCGAAGGACTTAAGGAAGCAGCCGAACCCTTCTATGTAGACGTAGAAGATAAATGGCTGCCTGAATGGCTGACCGAGGAAACAAACGAGGACGGCGGATATATCAATCTTTCATCCTCTTACCCCTTCCCCGTTGGCGAGTATGTGAATGGCGAAATACAGAACCGCGGCATGTTACAGGAATTTTTAACAGAGAACGGCGGAAATATCAACGGCAGCGAAGTAGTGGCGCTTGTATCTATCAAGCCTGGCGCGATCTATCCCGCAGCGCTTCTTATAAAGAAGCTCAAGAAGCAGGACATCGGAAGCATGTTCAAGGCCGACGATAACGGCTTCATGGAAGCTTTCGGCGAAGAGCTGCCCTTTTAATTGATGACTAATGTATCCCCAATACATTCTTCATAAACCCCTTATAAGCTTTGAAGAATACCGGCGACCCCAACGCCGGTATTTTTCTGTTGACAATATACTACTCTTGTAGTATATTAAAACCAGAAATAATATTTACAATCTTATCTTTAGAAAGGAGATAAAAACAATGGCTATTGAATTTTTAAACCGTAACACCGCTTACCAGATGGTAAACGAGAGCTACAAGCAGGCCGCCGGCGAGAAAGCAATCGCTACCGTTGATCTTAACGACTTTATAGATGGCGGTATCGCGCACGCTGACATCGGCAAGTATGGTGATCTTTTTACAAAAGCTCTTATGCTTCAGGGTGTAAAAAATGTATATCTTGACGCAGAATATAAGAGGGCAAAAGAAGCAGGCTTCCGTGTGGAGGATATGAATTTTGACGCGATCCTTCAGGCTATTACTTTTGAGATCCCCGAAGCGCAGTCTTCGCACGCTTGGCAGGACTTCACCGATCCCGCCAACCCTAAGACCGTCGGCGTATATAATGTTAAATTTGCCGGAACAAACGCACAGCTTTACGGCAAGACCGGATCATGGGAGATCCAGTTTGACTATTCAGAAGAACAGCTCTCCGATGCATTCGAGAGCGAGGATAGTCTTTTGACCTACCTTGGAGCCTTAAAACTTAACATTGCAAATGCTATCGAGTTCCATGATGAGGTCCTTGACGAAACTTTAAGAAATGCGCTCATTGCAAACGTATTGACTAACGGCGTAAAGGTCGACCTTAGAGCTGCATACAACGCAGAGATGGCACCCGCTACGCCTATCGCTACAAAGAAAGCTTTTCTTGCAGATGCTGCATGCCTTAAATACATGTCAAGAAAGATCAGCGAGTTTATCGACTACGTGAAGAAGCCCAACGCTTTATTCAATATTGCAAAACGTACGACCTTCACACCTGAGAGCCGTCTTAAACTTCAGATCCTCGGTTATGCTGAAAAGGCCTTCAACAGTATAGCACAGTCGGGAACCTTCCATGAGCAGTATACAGCTTTACCCGGCTACGAAGTAGTGCCTTATTGGCAGGGCACCGATGACGTGCTTAATGCAACAAGCGGCGTTATCGACTTTGATAAGGTAAGTGCGATCGATGTACTTCCGGAAGGCGGCACAGCCGGGACCGATGAAGTGAAGCAGGACGGCATCGTTGCCCTTCTGGCTGACCGCTGGAGCTGTCTACACGCGGTTAAGACCAGAAAGACCGTCGTACAGCCCTTCCCCGTTGAAGGCATCGTACAGAACTATATACAGTTCCGTGACATGAGGGCGGTACTTGATACTCAGAACGCAATTGTGTTCTATATATCAGATACCTAATAGATAATATGGCCATTAGATAGTAACCTCGGAAAGGGGCAAGGGTTAAATGCCCTTGCCTTTTTTTGGTAGAAAGGACTTAAAACAATGAATATACTTGAAGATCTGAAAGCACTTCGAAAGCTGCCGTTCACAAAAACAGCTTTACAGAAGTACATTATCGAGATTATAGAAAATTTCTTTTATTCTATGTTTGAGTATAAGAAATTTCCGGACAGTATGCCTAAAGAGATGGCGGAAAGACATCTCATCTGGCGGGCATGCTGCGGAGCCGACAGAGTACCGGAAGAGTATAACAACGGCATGTATAAAGGGGCATCCGTATTTCTTGATGCAAACATCGCAGGCGGCGCCGAAGGTGAAAGCAAAAAGGCGCTGGATATTTACGGGCTTGGTACCGATGTAATACTTACCGGCGCAAACGGCTACGTTATTACAAAAGGCATAAATGAAGCTGCCATTGGATTTAATAATTCGGCTCATACTTCACTTCGAAGCTTTATCGTGCTCACATCCGAAGCCATCGCAGACGCGCTGACCGCAGTAAGAAGCGGCGTCGCCTATTCGAAAAACCATCCTATATATAAAGCACGCGACAACAAAGAAAAAGCTGCACTTAATGAATATTGGAAGAAGGTCAAGGACGGCGACGGCGCCGAAGATCTCGCGATCGCTTCCGATAATATCGATTTTGTCGATATGGTAAACGGCGCAGCTTCGGACGCCCAGAGCAACGTTATAAATCTATCTGACCCGGTAAATGCCGACAAGATGCAATATGTTGTTAAGGTTGTAGACGATTATATGCGCTGGGCCTGTGGGTTATACGGGCAGGCGATCCAGGGCAACGGCAAGATGGCGCAGCAGACCGTTGACGAAGTGAACGGGCAGACAAGCTTTTCTTTTGTCCTTCCTAATGACATGCTTTATCAGCGCCGGTTATGGTGCGAGCGTATGAAAAAGCTCGGGCTTGTGCCTGAAGATGCGGAGATTGACTTTTCAGCTGCGTTTAAGGTTGAAGAGGTAAAATATAAGAAGGAAGCAGATATTGACGAAAACGGGCAGACTGAGGAAGTCACAGAGCCGGGCGGAGAGCCGGAAGAAGAGCCGGAGCAGCAGCCGGAAGAGCCTGAGAAAGAGGAGGATGAAAGCAATGAGTAATAAATTTTATAAGCTCGAAGAGATCGCAGACTTTACCGGTATCAATAACTACTTCCAGCTGACCGTTAAGCCTTCAGCTTACACTGAAGCCATACAGCCGGAGTTTACCCCTTGGACCGAAGCAGACTTTGAAGAGTATTTTGAAAAGGTAAATGAAAAGAGTTTATATATCGCTGAAACCGCCGACCCTTGGGGCAAATTTAAGCAGCTTTATACTAACTGGATGGCACGCAATGGCGCCATGATCGGCAACCAGATTTACGCGCTTATGAAGAAGTATAACCCGTTGGAAAATTACAACAGGCTTGAACAGCACAGCGGCACTGATACAAACGTAAAGACACCGGAAGATTGGAAGACAGAAAAGACGGAAGACCCGGGGACGTTTAAAGAGACCGTTAAGCAGAAGCCGACAAACTGGGAGACCTCAGAAACTCAGATGCCTACAAACTGGCAGGCGACGGATACAAAGAGTTATACAAACCGCAAGGACATAGATACACAGGCACCCGACAAATGGAAGAAGACTACAAAGCAGCTGAATGACAACCACCAGAACGAGAGCTCGACAGTCCACGGCGTCGTACCTTTTAACGGTACCGAGTTTCTGGATGCATCGCGGGACGTGACCGCCACAAAGTCGGATATTACGGAAGAGCAGACCGGCACATTTGAAAACTCTAAAGAGTATCAGGGCAGCGAAACAAACACCCATTCGCAGGCCGGCACATACCAGACGACCACAAGCCAGAGCGGAACTTTTGAGACGGAGACATCCGCAACGGGTACCAGATCGGAGACCACAGAGCAGAGCGGAACCATGACCGACGAAATGACACACGGGCACAAGATAGAGACGTCCGGCAATATCGGCGTTTTAAGCTCTCAGGATATGATTAGACAGACTATTGAGTTATATGATGTTGATTTTGTCGAAAGATGGCTTAAGAGGTTCTTTGATAGCTGCTGCGTTTATGTATAAAATAACGGTTTTACCGTAGAAAGGAAGTGTAATAAATGGCTTGGAGAAATATCGCACTTAATATATTATTTCCGGACGTTGCGAAAATAACAGTAACAGATTTTTCACTGCTTGAATTAACTTCATGGAATGTTAACTTGGATTTATCGCCGTATATATCACAACCAATAGCGGATAAAACAGATTTTAACGTTGGTAATGCGTGGACTACTGTAATGGGTGAAAGTCCTAACTATATCGATGCGATAAAACAAAGCGGAAATAGCTGTACAGTTCGCCTATATATGGACGGTTTTAGAAATTATTACGGTTATGGTAACGATTTTATCGCAACCGGCTATACATGGGGATATATTGCTTGTGTAGACGACGAAAATCAAAAAGGTTTTTTTGCTATGGTAATTAAATCAAATACGTCTACTGCATATCCTCATTTTTGGGCGGGTAGTATTCCACCTTTACCCGATTCGAGAGAAAGTCAAACACGATTATATTATCGTGATGGTATGTATACGCTTTTAACCGGAAACGAATATCACCAATATACATGGTCAAGCGTTCCGGCGATTAGCGGTAAAAATGGGATTTTATCGCTTGCTCGTGTGACTGATGATAGCATCTTGACGGGTGAAAGCATTGAAAACATACCCTTAACAGATGTTATCACTTCACAGCCCGCAGAAATTGGACAGCTGGGCGCTAATCTTCCGACAGGCGAAACGGTTACCGCATTATATGCGGGAAGTATAGACCGCATGGATTTAACAAGGGGCTTAAATCCTGATTTTCCTAATTATACATATAATATATATGTTGCGGGTGTTTCCGTATTTAGCGGCTCCACTCTGGGAAATAGACAGCTTGGTTTTATTGAAGATTCCGAAAACGAAGTCGCACTTGTGGCGTTTATCGCGCCGCATGTTGAAGCAGGCATACAGACCGGCTACGATTTGATAATACCGGCAGCAACGGCCGAAGAAATGAACGGCATTTATAGATTTGTACATCCTCATATTGACGGCGAGGATCCTTCTACAAACGAGCCGGAAGAGGGCACAGACCCCGACTATCAGCCGGATATCGCGGTAACGGGCATTACAAAACCCGGTTATGGTGCTTATGACACGGGCTTTACTACTCAATACCGCATGTCAGATACACAGCTTAAATCATTGGCACAGTTTTTATGGAGTGATAACTTTGTCGATAATGTCAAAAAGTTTTTCAATGATCCGCGCGAAATTATTGTTGGACTTTCGATCATGCCGGTAGTTCCTAATACCGGAGCCAGTAAAGAAGTAAAGGCCGGTGGCATAAGCACCGGAGTTTTCGGGCTGCCGCTTACGGATCAGTACAAGCTTGACACTTACGGCAGCGTATCGGTAAAAGCTGAAAAGGGTAATTTTTTGGACTATAACCCTTTTACAAAAGTTACGGCGCATCTGCCCTTTGTAGGTGAGCACTCGCTTGACGTCAACGACGTAATGGGTAAGACGCTGACGCTTAAGTATATATTTGACTTTTTAACAGGTTCTTGCGTTGCAGAAATCGACGTCAACAGAAAGCCGCGTTACTTCTTCGGCGGTTCGTGCGGGCTTCAGGTGCCCACAAGCTCGGAAGACTTCGGACGCATGTATTCAGCTGTAGTATCAGCGGGCGCAACGCTCGGCAGCACATTGGCTACAATTGCAACGGGCGGGCTGACTGCTCCGCTAATGGTTGGGTCTGCTTCTAATATGCTTGCTAATGGCATGAACTCATCGCCGACGGTACAGTTTAGCAGCGGTTCCGGCTCGGTTAATGGTATGATCGGATGCAAAAGCGCTTTTCTTGTTATCGAAAAGCCTATTGAAAAGGTCGCAGGAGATCAGAATAAATTTGTCGGCAAGCCTTCATATATCAAACGCAAGCTGAAGAGCTGCGAAGGTTATACAAAATGCATGAGTGTACATCTGGATAATGTGCCATGTACCGGCATGGAAAGAAGCGAGCTTGAAAGGCTGCTTACTGCCGGCGTGCGGATATCAAAGAGCGGAAGCAGCACACCGGAATATACGCCGCCATCGCCTGGCATGCATGGCATCATATTTATGAAGCTATGGAGTGATATGGACGTGATCGGCAAGACGTGGAGCAATACAACAGAGCTTATCAATGGACAGCTGCTATTCGATCAGGGCATAAGTGAGCCTAAATTTATCGTTGACGGAAACTATAGCGCATATAATTACGCATATATTCCGGAGTTTGGCAGATTTTATTTTATCATGGAGCAGAGCGTTAAATCTAACACCATGACGGAAATTGACTTGCAGGTTGACGTTCTCCAGAGTTTTAAAGAGCAGCTTATCGGTGAGGATGCGGACGTTGAAGCAATGATTGAAAGGCAACAGAGCTTGAACAATGCATATTTCTCAGATAGTATGTATTGGACGCAGACAAACAAGATCGTAAAAACAGTTCCTTTTACAAAAGCAAACGGCAACGCGCTTGTTTTTGATATACCAGAAGATAACTTTATATTGACTATCGCAGGAGGTGAGTAAATGGACTTCACAAGCATTTTACAAGCGATTGCAACAGTGGGTTTTCCGATTATAGCATGTATCGGAATAGCATGGTTTTTTAACCGGGTAAATGAAAATTACCGGGCAGACATTAAAGAGCTGTCGAAACAGCATCAAGACGAAATGAAAGCAATGACTGAAGCGATCACAAACAATACGATGGCACTGCAGCGTTTAGTTGATAAGCTGGACGCAGACGAAAAGGTGGGTGATTAAATGACAAAATTACAAAAGGCATTATACTACGCAGCACAGATGATAAGTTATATTTCAATTTACATCTGGGGCGCACAGGGCGAAAAGGTTAATGTGCTGACTGCTAAAGCCATTTGTAAAATGGAAACATCGGCAGACAATGCCGCCAGAGTTATCAGATTTATTTATAAGAACCTTGCACAGATGAGCGGAAAGGCCAGAGCGTTCGACTGCAGCGGCTTCGTGATCTGCTGTCTCGTGTATGCCGGTGTGCTGCCTGCAGGGTATGACAATACAGCAAATGGCCTGATGCACGAAAAGCGGTTTAAGTCGGTAGATATCAGCCAGAGGCAGGCGGGTGATCTGCTTTTCAAGCTGCAGGACACAAAGGCCGTACATGTTGGCATCTGGACAGGCGAAAAGGTTGCAGAAGCTGCAGGCCGTGACAAAGGTGTGATTTATTCGGATATTGATAACAGTTGGACAGCTTGCAGAAGACCGAACTATACTTAAGTAGCTACTTACGTATATATACTAATAGTTTAATAGACTGGTGAAAAGCCAGTCTATTTTTATTTGAAAATGCTTGTTTATTTTATATGCAATCGGTAATTGTGCAACTTGCACAAAAAAGTCAGCGGTTTTTTAGTAATTTTTCTATAATACCAGTC
>Ga0326512_10002513_pt1 | contig 13585 bp, 9 predicted proteins | sample 1_2617_0518_D_FD_203652 | JGI IMG/M metagenome (GOLD analysis project Ga0326512, IMG submission 203652) | Bovine rumen microbial communities from UC Davis, California, United States - 1_2617_0518 | ecosystem: Host-associated > Mammals > Digestive system > Stomach > Rumen | place: USA: California... | reverse complement strand
TGGAAGGTTTCAAGCCGCGTGAAGGCCAGGCCGATTTTGCATCGGCCGTGGAACGCAACATGCACAAGGGCGGCCTCTGCGTCATGGAAGCCCCGACGGGTTCCGGCAAGACTTTGGCTTACCTGGTATCGGCGGCCAACAAGGCGGTCTCCGGGGAACGCGTACTCATCAGTACGGCGACGAGGGCTTTGCAGGAACAGCTCTGGAATCACGATATCCCGCAGCTGGTGAACGTATTCAACGGCTTCTTGAAGCCGGCCATCCTCAAGGGCCGCGACAACTATATCTGCCTTCGCAAGTTCGAAGAAGTCTTGCGCTCGAGCGCGAACCTGCTCTTGCCCGAAGAAATCGATTCCTTCATGGCGCTTATCCCGTGGGTCTTGCAGACCGAAAGCGGCGATATCAACGAAAGCCATGCGTTTAACCATGCCCGCAATCATGTGCTGTGGTCCAAGGTTTCGAGCAGCGCTGCTTCTTGCCAGGGCGAAAACTGCCCGCATTACAAGAAGTGCCCCGCCCTGTGCGCCAAGCGTCGCGCCATGGCGTCGAACCTCGTCTTGGTCAACCATTCCCTGTTCCTCGCGGACCTCGCTTTGGACTTTGCCCTGCTCCCGACGTACGAACACGTCGTGTTCGACGAAGCGCACCGCCTGCCGGAATGCAGCAACCAGGCCTTTGGCCGTTCTATTTCGTTCTTCAGTTTCCGCAACGTGGCGAAAATGCTGGTGCCGAGCCGTGGCAAGCACGATGGCCTTATCGCCGAACTGGAGTCCCGCCTGGCGGCAGATGATTCCGCCCACAAGGAAGAATGCGAACAGCTCGTGTTCGATATCGGCGAAACGGAAAAGTCCTTGCACCGCTTCTTCATGAAGATCGGAAAGAAAATCCAGAAGAACAAGATTGGCAAGAGCGGCCTTGTGTACACGAAGGGAATCTTGGCTGAATACGATGTAGACCCCAAGGGCGTCTTTGAACAGTTCGCTGCCATGAAGGCTCGCGCCGACAAGCTTTTTGCTGAACTTGCCGGCATCGAAGCTTGCCGAGACCTCGTGAAGGATGCCTATGGCTGCGTCGATGAACTGAACCGCTTTATCCAGGACTTTGAATTCTTGGTCAAGGCGGGCCGTAGTGACTGGGTGTTCTACCTGGAAGAACCGTTCAATCCGCATACGCTCAAGATGCTCGCTTACCCGCTCCACAGCGGTAGCGTGTGGAGGACCAAGTTCTATCCGTGGATTAAGTCTGCGACGTTTACGTCGGCCACGCTTGCCGTGCAGGGCGACCTTTCCTATTTCGCAAAGCGGATGGGCATGAGTTCCCTTACCGGTGGCAAGCGCCCGTTCATGCGCGCCTATAGTGAGCCGCCTGTTCAGGAAGCCCGCCGTAAGGTGATGGTGACGCGTTATCTGCCCAAGCCGTCTGACCCGGCGTATGCCGATGCCGTGAACGAATGCTTGTCGAAGGTGCTGCCGGATGTCGAAGAAAATACGTTGGTGCTCTTTACGAATATCGCCCAGATGATGAAGGCGCAGACGGTGCTTGCTCCGCTGTTTGCAGAGAAGAACAAGCTGTTGCTCTGCCAGTACGTCGATGGCGCTCTGGATGGACTCGTGTCGATGTTCCGCGCTTCGCGCGGCGCTTGCCTGCTTGGCTGCCAGAGCTTGTGGGAAGGTGTGGACTTCCCGGGTGACGCGCTCAAGCTCTTGGTGATTGCAAAGCTTCCGTTCCCGAATCCTTCCGACCCGCTGGTGGCGGGCATTGCGGCCGAGATGAAGGAACGTGGTGAAAATACGTTCAAGGATTTCTTTGTGCCCGAAGCGTATATGGAAATGCGACAAGGACTTGGCAGGCTTCTGCGCAGTGAAGAAGATTCCGGCAAGGTGTTGATTCTCGACAATCGCATCGTGAAGGAATCCTACGGAAAGACATTCGCCCGCATCTGGAATTTCAAGCATGTCCAGGCGAACAATGTTTCCGATATCCAGAACTTCTTGAAGTAGACACGAAATATTATTTTTGCTAAATTTGCGCATCTGATTTGAGGATGTCTGATGCTAGCTTTGCGCGAATTTTTTGAGGGTATGTCCAAGTCCATGCTTCGCGACGTGCATGCCCATGCTTATGGAAAGAAGGGGCTGTTGAATAATGCCCTCATCCAACAAGAAGTACAGGAATATTTTAGTGACAGCGACCGTGTCCGTTCGATTTTTTCCAAGATGGAGCCTTGGCAGCGCCGCTGTCTGAATTTGATTTACCATAGTGCGGGCCGCGGCCTCTCGTTTAACGAGTTGCGCCTGATGGTCCCCGTGAGCAAGAACAACGATTTGCAGACCTTCTTGCTTTCGATGTGCCGTGAATATGTCCTTTGGCGTTCCTATGTATCGGGAACGGCGGTTTATCTCGGCTTCAGCAACTTTGTGGACTGCTTTGAAATTCCTCCGGAAGAAACGGTGGACCTGTCCTTGCCTTCCGTGGGTTTCGGCAACCGCCTGGATTTCCACGTCTGCATGATCTTGGCGCTTGCCAAGAAGGGCGAAATCAGGATCAATACCAACGGCACGTTGCACCGCCGTAGCCGCCAGATCTGTACCGAAGCGCTGTCTTCGGCGAAGAAGGTCTGCGAGAAGGCGGCAGAAAACGAAATCGTATTGGTGTTCAGTTTCTTGACGCAGAACGGCTGGCTGGAACAGAAGGACTCTGTCCTCTACCCGTCCGAAAAGGCGTTGGACTTCCTGCGCAAGAACGGCTTCCGCCTGCACCAGGATATTCTGAACTGGTGGGTCAAGGTGCGTTTCCATGGAGACGTGAACCACTGCAAGCACCTGTTGCGGATGCTCCGTGACGGCCAGGCTATTTCGGAAGCGGCCTTCCTCTTCTGGGTGATGGACCCGTCTTACCGCATCCTGGAACGCAACAAGCAGCTGTCCTGGATCTACCTCCCCAGACCGCTCCGCGAACTGTGGCTCTTGGGACTCGTGGAATTCCAGATGGTGGGTGACAAGAAGCAAGAAAAGATTAGCGCCGTCGTCTTGTCTGACATGGGCCGCGAATGGCTCGATACGGGAGTCGTCCCGCAGACGGAATCGAACGTGTCCGCCCTCCCGAACTTCGACCTCATTGCCACGACGGGAACGTCCCCGCGCGTGCTGTTCATCTTGGCCTGCCTTGCGACCGTCCGCAGCGACGATACGTTCCTCTGCTTCAACCTGAGCAAGGAGACCTACCTTGCCGGTCTCAAGAGCGGCTTCCCCGAATCCGAAGTGGAACACTTCCGCTCGTGGATCAATCCGCCGGCAAACGTCTCCGCTACCCTGGAAGAATGGAATGCGACGTTCTATGGCGCCCGCGTGCGCACCGTTCGTTTGTTAAAAATCGACGACAGCAAGATTTCGGATGAATTGTCCAAGTTCGCCCACTTCATGGAATGCGCCGAGGAGTACATCCCGAATTACGGCTTTATCTTGAAGCCGGAATGCGAAAGGCGTGCCTTCGACATCCTGGAAAGCTTCGGCTACAATCCGTACGTTTCGGAAACCGACGAAATCAGGGAGCCGGCTCCGGTTGACGAATGGCGCAAGGAATTCAGCATCGGCTGGCTCAATGCGGGCGCGGTCGACTACGACCTGAAGGAAGAAGTGGACGAATCCTCTATCCAGAAGACGCTCAATGCGACCAAGTACGGCTGCATGTACCAGAAGCTGGATACGTTCGACCTGGTGAAGGTCTTGCGCTACGTGAAGACGACCGGGACGCTTATTTCGGCCCAGGTCAAGGACCCGGCCAAGCGCGCCGAAAAGGAACGCGAAATCACGTTCTTCGTGCATTCGCTCCGTTTAAGCAGGTCTCCGTTCAATATCGAGATTCAGGAATTCGGTACCGAATCGACTTATCCGCTGTCCTTGAACTTCATCCAGCAGGTCAAGCTGCTGCACAAGAAGAGCCTCTAGGGTAGAGTCCGGGCGAATGCCGCGATATCGCGCATTTCGTCCACCGGAATCTCGTCGATATACGCTTCCATCTTTCGTTCTTCGTCACCGAAGTTCATCTGGTACCAGAAGGTCGGCAGGTCCCGGCGTGCGCGGATCCCGATGAACTCGGGTATTCCGCCGGGGTTGAAGTTGACGCGCATACCATCTTCGCCATGGCAAGGTCTGCAGTTCTGGTAGAACGATTTTGCACCGCGGGCGAGGTCGGCCCCGATGATATTGCCGTCTTTGTCTAACAACTTATAGACCAGGTATGCCATCCGTGCATCTTCCCGGGTCAGCGTGTCGCCGGGAGAACCGGGCTCGGGAGCCTCGGCTTGGCGCGGGTCCTTTTGGGGCGGATTCTTTTTGGGAGGGTCGGCCGCATAGACGGATGCCCCCAAAATGATGCCGTAAAGCGTTAGCGCAAAAAAAGCTTTGTTTTGCCAAATCCGCATGGTGAAGAATATATATATTGTGAAGCATGAAAATGGATGTGCTTATTTTGACTGCGCTTGCAATCGCGGCCAATTCTATTGCTGGGGAGGCTATGAAACCGGCGGTTATGGAGAATATGAGTTTTTTGGGCCGCTGGGACCACAGGGCAAGCGGCTCCTGTGCGAGTGCACCTAACGCCCTCGTCAAGTTCAATGCCGACGCGAAATCGGTGACGTTCGACTTGGAAGGCTATTCCCGCTGGAGGTTCGACGTAGACGGCAAGCCCGTAACGTTGTTCGAAACCAATGGCCGCGTTGTCAAGAAACTCGGTGCCGTCGGCGACGGAAAGTTCCATTCGTACAGGTTAATCAAGATAAGTGAAAGCAATCCGGGCGAGGTATGCCTGCACGACATCACGCTCGATGCGGGCGCCAAGTTCGGGCCCAAGCCCGCCCCGTCGAACCGCCGTGTTGAGTTTATCGGGGATTCGTTTACGGTCGGCTTTGGCGACGAAGGGACAAGCACCGACCCGCCCGAGATGGAATTCGAAAAGACGGACGCTTCCAAGAGCTACGCCTTTATCCTTGCGGACAACTTCAAGGCCGACTTCCAGATCAACGCCGTGAGCGGCCGCGGGCTCGTGCGCAACTACGCCAACCTGGCACCGGGCTGGAACCTCGTCAAGCTCTACGACTACACGGTGGCAGGCTCTGCTTCTACGGAAGAAAAACCCGCCCTCTGGGATTTGAACAACTTCCATCCGCAGGTTATTGTCCTCTTCGTCGGTATCAACGACTTCCAGGGCGACCCCCCTTATGCGGACAAGCGCTATTTCAAGTCGGCCTATGCCCGTTTCTTGGATAAACTCCGTGCGGCCCATCCGGGCGTGAAGTTCCTGTTGCTTTCGACCAAGGTCTGGCCGAACGACGATTTGACCCCGACGGTCAGCGAAATTTACGAGGAACAGCTCGCTGCCGGGCACAAGGATGTGGAGTTCAAGACCCTCCTGACCGATAATGTGGGCCTTTTAGGGCACCCCGATGCCCGTGCACACCAGGAAATGGCCAATACAATAAGGCCTATTTTGGGCCGTTTGGGGGGCTGGCTAGGTCGATAACGTGGGCTTTTTTATATATTTATGAGAAAGGATAGGATTGCATAGGAACCCACGATGTCTCAGATAATGCAGAAAATATATGCGTTGTTTAGGATGAACATCCTTATCTTCGTGTTGCTTGCGGCAACGGTGATAGCGCTATTTGCGTATCAGAACGGTCTGGATGATATTGAATTTTTGAACTTGGCTGATTACCCCTACGTGATTCCGGAGTCGGACTCGGTAGACGGGGGTACATCGGCGATTGCCCTGGAACGTACCGATTCGTCGATTATTGTCGATTACGAGCTGAGGGAAGGCTATGCCTACCCCTATGCCGGCGTCAAGATCTTCCTCGGTGACGGCAAGACCCGCGGCAAGAACCTTTCCCATTATGACAGCATTTTCGTGTGGGTGAAGCCCCGCGGCGAAGGGACGGTCCGCCTCTACATGCGCGGCTACGATTCCGCCTTCTACCGCCAGGACGACGAGACCTCGCTGAAGTTCAACGAAGTCGAATTCTTCCCGCTCGAAGAGACGTACCCCGCCGTGTTTGTGCCGCAGGAATTCCGCGTGGCCAGCTGGTGGGTCGCCCAGAACGAAATCAACGTCCACAAGGCCCGCGTCGACCTCTCGAATATCCCGCTTATCGAAATCCAGACGGGTACGAACGCCCCGCTGGGCTACGGTACCCTGGAAATCAGGGGGCTTTGCTTCAAGGGCAAGAAGATTGCGAAGGTGGACCTCGTGACCATCCTGGTCGTCATCTGGTTTGTCACGTTCCTCATCATCCTGGTCATCCGCTTCTTCGACTACAGCCGCGAACGCGTGGCCAACAAGCGCAAGCAAGAAGAACTCGAGAAGAACCTTGCCGCCTTGCAGATCGAGAAGAGCGAATACGAGAAGTCCAGCAAGGAAGACCCGCTGACCGGCTGCCTCAACCGCGCAGGCTTCAGCAGCATCTTGTTGCGTGAACAGGAAAACCTGAGCAAGAACGGTTGCCCGGTTTCGTTCGTGATTCTCGATATCGACCACTTCAAGGACGTGAACGATACCTACGGCCATAGCGTCGGTGACGAAGTCCTCGTGAACCTCACCAGGCTTATCCGCGACAAGATCCGTAACACGGATGCGCTGGTCCGTTGGGGCGGTGAAGAGTTTGTAATACTTTGTAGTGACACTCCTATACAGAACGCTCAGTTCCTCGCCGAGAAGCTCCGCGTGGCTATCGAGGGAGCAGTCTTGATCAAGCAGCAGCAGGTGACCTGCTCCTTCGGTATTGCCGAGATGATTCCTGGCGAAGACCCGAAGAAGCTGTTCGAAAGGGCGGACAAGGCCCTCTACTCTGCCAAGGAAGGTGGACGCAACCGCGTGGTCAGCGCCATGTTCAAGCGCCGCTAGTCTTGATATGAACTTGTATGTGAAGTTTATTTGCCTTGCCGCGTTCTGCGCGGTCTTGGCGTCGTGTGCCAAGAAGCCTCCCGTGGAAAGCCAGCCGGAGTCGCTGGAACTGGATTTCCGCCCGCTGGTGCTCCGCTGGCATACGGAATCGCCCGAAGCGGAAAATTCCCCCGCCAAGGATTCCTGCGTGATTCAAATCACAGCGGCGCTGATGCACCATCCCCTGATCCTCAAGTCCGAAGCGGTCGAACTGGAGTATATGGTCCTGTACGACAAAAACGGCGAAAAACTTGTTTTTGAGGGTTTTGTTGCGGATAAGATGTTGACAGGACGCCCGGAATCACATTGGACCACCACCTGTGGTGGGGGCCAAAATGTCGTTGTAAATTTCCACAACGGACAGTAAAAGAAAAGATACCTTTTGGACTTGCAAGGTTCTATCTTTATAATGGATATAGAGATGGGACCTTTGTATATTGTTTCTTGAGGATCTTTACTGTGGAACCGATATTCGAATATACCGACTATAGGGAATGGCTGAGGGATGCGTTCGACGATTTTAAGAAACGCAAGTCCGTCATTTCTTGGCGCTATATGGCGATGAAGCTGGGAGCGGATCCCGGCAACTTGTTGCGTGTTTCCCAGAGCAAGATCCACCTGACCCTTTCTCTTGTGAAACCCATGGCGGAGTTCTTCGAGTTGAACGAGAAGGAAACGGCCTACTGGGTGGAGCTCGTGTATTTCGGCCGTGCCAAGACGGACGCCGAAGCGCTGAACCATTACGAAAAGATGCAGATGCTCAAGGGAATCCCCCTGAAGCGCCTTGCGAAGAAGGAACTGGAGTTCTACCGCCACTGGTATTGCAACGCAATCCGTTCCATTATCGGCATTTGCAAGTTCAAAGACGACTACGAGGGCCTGGCGGAGAGCTGTACGCCCCCAATTTCTGTCGAAGAGGCAAAAAGTGCCGTCAAACTTTTGTATGATTTAAATATGATTTCACGGGATAGGGATGGATTTTGGAAGGTGAACGACACCTTCGTGAGCACTGGTGGCAACTGGCGTTCCGAAGCGGTCCGTACTTTCCAGAAAGAGACGGTGCGCCTTGCGGGCGAATCGTTGGAGCGCCATGCTCCGCCTCTGCGCGATATCAGCACCGTGACGATGACGTTCAAGATGGACGAAATCGCGTTGATCCGTGAAAAGATTAAGGAATTCCGCAGTGAGCTCTTGCGCATGTCGCAGGAAGGCTCCGGCGATGACACCGTGTTCCAGCTGAACGTTCAGCTGTTCCCGATTGCATTTGCAAAGAAGTTACAGGGAGGCGCAAAATGAAAAGGCTAGCGCTTCTCTTTAGCATGCTTGGCCTCGTATGCTGTTCTACCGGAACGAACGATGAACTCGCCGGTGGTCCGGGTAGCGAGACTACAAACGGTGTCGTTGCGATGGTCAACGGTAGTCCTGCCTCGTATGCGGGCGTAGCCTTGCGCAAGGTCAACTTTAAGGTTGATGAACTCGTTCCGGAAAATGCAATTGTCCAGCCGGACAACTATGCGAACGAGGACGGTAACTTTACTCTGGAATACGATTCTGCCGGAACGTTCCGCTTGACGGTGGTCCATGGCGGTTCCGCCTTCACGAAGGTGGTGTCGGGCAGCGAAATGGCCAACATGGATACGGTGGTATTGGAACCGACGGGCTCCGTGGCCGGCTCCGTGAATGTTCCCAAGGGTTCCGGATTCGTTTGGGTGGGCGTCCACGGGATGGATGTGATGGTCAAGTCCGACTCTGCCGGACAGTTCTCCCTGCCGCAACTTCCGTCTACGGATTCGCTGGATATTTACTTTGTTCGTAATGACAAGGAATCGGTTTTCAACTCGGTCGGTGTAAAGCCGGAAGCTTACCAGACTACGATTGTCGAGGTGGAAGGCGATATTCCCGAAGGGATGTCCCAGTTCGTGGCGCTTGTCGATGGCAAACCGGCCATGTATGCCATGATGTCCATGCGTCCGGTGGACTTCCGCGTCGAAAAGGCTTCGATTGAAAATGCGGCCATTGTGGCCGACTACTTTGCAGATGTTTCTGGAAAGGTTCTGTTCGACCTCCCGGATTCGGGCGATGTACGCCTGACGGTGGTGCAGTCCGGCTATGCTTTCTCCAAGATTCTGTCGGCTGAAGAAGTGGCTGAACTGGATACGGTTGAACTGACGGCCATGTCCAACATTCAGAGCAAGGTAACGCTGAGCACGAACGCCAAACATGCGTGGGTCGGCGTGACGGGCCTCGATGTTCTGGTCAAGACCGATAAGTCGGGTAAGTTCTCGCTGCCGCTGCTCCCGGCGGGCGATACGCTGGAACTCTATATGGCGACGGCGTCTTTCGACAGCGTCTATGTGACAGAAAAGATTCTGCTTGATCCGGGCGTGACGGAGTTCTATTCCCCGGTGAAAGTCTTGAGCGATTTTGAAGAAGATTCCCTGACGGGCGCCTGGTATTTCAGTGCGGACAAGATCGGTTCTTCGATTACGTATGGCGGCAAGACCGTTTCGGGCAAGAGTAACGACGCGGCTTACCCGTCGTTGAGTGTCACTGTGCCCAATGCGAAGGATTCTGTTCGCGGCGGAGTGTTCTATGGCAAGTACAGCATGTTCCCCGACGATAACGCCTGGGTGCTTGTCGGAACGCTGTTCGGAGATTCCTCCTGGAACTTCTCGGAACTGGATTCAATTTCGTTCAGGATCAAGGGCAAGGGCCAGGTCCGCGTGACTTTGGAACGCTGGGATACCATTTCGGAAATGTTCGGTTCTGCTGAAAAGGCCGCGAGCGGATGGATGGACATGAGTGCCTCCAAGTGGACGAAATTCGTGATCAAGCCGACGGACCTCTGTTACACTGCCCAGGACGTTCCTAACTGCGCTTCCTCTTGGGAATCCATCAAGGGCCATGTCCAGCAGATGCACGTATTCGTAAGGGGCGGCTCCGAATTCTACCTGGACGATATTCGCCTCTACGGCGCGCTTTTCTAGCGAAATCGCTCTCCAAGGACACTGTGAATTAAGTATCTTTGGTCTGTATGGAATCCATTGAAAAACAATCTGCTATTGCCCAGGATTATCTCTCCCGCATCGCCAAAGAAGCGGAAGCTAAATTTGATGAACACCTCCCTCCTGTAACGGACCGCCCGTGCCGACTGCACGAGGCTATGCGCTATTCTATGTTTGCGGGCGGCAAGCGCCTGCGTCCCGGTCTCGCCAAGGCTACCTTCGATATGTTTGGCGGCACGGGCGACAAGATTTGGCTTGCGACGAGTGCGCTTGAAATGCTCCACACGTTCAGCCTTATCCATGACGACCTTCCGTGTGTCGATAACGACGACTACCGCCGCGGCAAGCTTACGAGCCACAAGAAGTTCGGCGAAGCGACGGCCGTGATGGCGGGCGATGCGCTCTGTATCCAGGCGTTCGAACTGATGGGCCGTGCCGGCAATGCGAAGGCGATTGAAGTCCTGGCGCGCCTGTTGGGTACGTACGGCATGATCGGTGGCGAGATGACGGACATCGAGTGCGAAGGCAAGGAAGTCGACCTCGAGATTGTCGACTACATTCATTACCACAAGACGGCGGCCCTCATCGAGGCGTCTCTGCTGGTGGGCGCCCTCCTTGCCGGTGCAAGCGAGAGCGATATGGAAATTATCCGCAAGTATGGCCGCTCCATCGGCCTTGCCTTCCAGATTGTCGACGACATCCTGGATATCGTCTCGACGACCGAGGAACTGGGCAAGGATGCCGGTTCCGACATCGAGAAGGGGAAGGCGACCTATCCGTCCATCGTTGGGCTCGAAAAGTCCAGGGAACGTGCCAAGGAACTCTACGAGGAATCCATCCGCGTTCTCGACGGCCTCCACTACGATACGCAGATTCTCCGCGCTATCGCAGCATTCATCATTACCCGGGTTAAGTAATGGATTTAAAAGACGTAAAGTCCCCCCAGGACATCAAGCACTGTTCCGTCGAGGAACTCAACGGCCTGGCTACTCAGGTCCGCGAGACCATTATCGGGCAGGTCGCAAAGCACGGAGGCCACCTGGCTTCCAGCTTGGGTGTCGTCGAGCTGACTTTGGCCTTGCACTACGTGTTCAATGCTCCTGAAGACAAGATTGTCTGGGACGTGGGCCACCAGGCCTATGTGCACAAGCTTTTGACGGGGCGCTATGACCGCTTCGGTACGCTTCGCCAGCAGGGCGGTATTTCCGGGTTCCTCAAGAGGAACGAAAGCGAATACGACTGCTTCGGTGCGGGGCATGCCACGACGTCCATTTCGGCGGCGCTCGGCTTTGCGGTGGCCCGTAACCAGCTGGGGCGCAACAACAATGTCGTCGCGGTTATCGGTGACGGCTCCATGACCGGCGGTATGGCGTACGAAGCCCTCAACAATGCGGGCCTTTCGAAACAGAACATGACGATCATCTTGAACGATAACAAGATGAGTATCGCCCCGAACGTCGGCGGGTTCAGCAAGTACCTGAATCGCGTGATTTCGGACCCGATGTACAACAAGATGCGTTCCGACTTGGATCGCCTGATGAAACGCCTCCCGGGCGTTCTCGGGAGCCGCTTCCGCGACCTCTTCTTGCAGGCGGAATCGGCGGCCAAGAACGCGGTGAAACCCGGCGCCTTCTTCGAAGACCTGGGCATCCGTTATTTTGGACCGATTGACGGCCACGACATCAACGAACTGATCATGATTCTCGAGCGCGTGAAGGCCCAGCCGGGGCCGTGCATTGTTCACGTGCTTACCGAAAAGGGCCGCGGCTTGGATGCCGCCGAGAAGAACCCGACCAAGTTCCACGGGTGTGGCCCGTTCGACCCGGAAAGCGGGCTCCCGCTGGCGCCGGGCAGCAAGAATCCTTCGCTTACCAGCGTGTTTGGCAAGACTTTGCTCGAACTCGCGAAGAAGGACAAGCGCATTTTAGGTATTACGGCTGCGATGCCCACGGGCTGTGGATTGGACATCGTGGCAAAGGAACTCCCGGACCGCGTGATAGACGTGGGCATTGCCGAGGAACATGCGGTGACATTTGCCGCGGGCCTCGCTTGTGACGGGATTGTCCCGGTCGTAGCGATTTATTCCTCCTTCATGCAGAGGGCCTACGACCAGATTATGCATGATGTAGCCCTCCAGAACCTGCATGTCGTGTTCGTCCTCGACCGCGCGGGATTGGTGGGCGCAGACGGCCCGACGCACCATGGCGCCTTCGACTTGTCGTTCTTGCGTACTGTACCGGGAATGACGATCATGGCGCCCAGTGACGAAAACGAACTCAGGGATATGATGACGGCGGCTATCGATATGAAGGGACCTGTCGCCATCCGCTACCCCCGTGGGACTGCCTTGGCGGAAGAAATGCTTCCTCCGGCAGCGACCTTCGATGCAAAACTCCCGAAGGTCATAGAACAGGGCAAGGATATCCTGCTTCTCGGGGCAGGGTTCATGACAAACGAACTGAAGAAAACGTCAAAGATTCTCAAGGAACACGGATACAACCCGACGCTCGTGGATGCCCGTTTCATCAAGCCGCTGGACGAGGAATGCTATCGCGGCCTGTTCGAGAACCACAAGGTCGTTGTCACCCTGGAAGACAATACCCGTATCGGCGGCTACGGCTCCGCGGTCATGGAACTGATGCAAGACCTCGGTTTCACGGACAAGAAGCTGTTCCGTTTCGGCCTCCCGGACCATTTTGTGGAACAGGGGGATATCCCGAGTCTGTATAAACTATTGAAAATTGACGGTGAATCCGTTGCAAACCAGTTGATGGAAAAATTATGAGCGAAGAACAGAAACGCACAGTGAAGATGACCTTGAACCACAAGTTCGGCGTGAGCGAAAAGAGGGACGAACGTCGCCCCCGTCGTGACGATTCCTCCCGTGATGGAGTGAGTGCCGGTGAACGCCCGTTCCGTGGCGATCGCCCCCGTGGAGTCCGTGGACTCCGTGAAGATGGCAGCCGCCACGAAGGCGAACCGCGTTTTGACCGCGAACGCCGTCCGCGCCGCTTTGGCGACAAGCCGTTCGGTGGCCGTGGTGGCCGTTTTGGCCGTGACCGCCGTGACGCCCGTGAAGGCGCTCGCGACGAACGCTTCCCGGTGTACCGCCAGCGCCCCGAACAGAAGGCCGAACTGGTTGACGAGAATTTGGATGAAGCCGCCCTGGAAGCACGCGCTGCCCAGGCGGAACAGGTTCCGGAATCTGCTTCCAACCCGCCTTGGTTCCGCAAGCTGCTTGCGCTGACAACCGAAAAGGGACGTGAACGCGAAGGCAAGTTCCTCGGTGAAGGCGTCCATGTCGTGGAAGAACTCGTGTCGAAGCACCGCGAAATCGTCATCGCCGTCTATGCGGTGGAAGGCTTCGAGAACGAAGAACTCATTGAAAAGATTAACGAAGCGGAAATTACGCTCCATGTGCTGACTGCCGAACAGATGAAACAGCTCTCTTCGACGGTCACGACGCAGGGCATCATTGCCTACTGCCGTATCGCGAATACGAAGCCCGTCTACGAGACGAGCCGCAGCGTGCTGACGCTGGTCGACGCGGTCCAGGATCCGGGTAACCTCGGTACGCTTTTCCGCACGAGCCTCGGTTTCGGTTCCGGTGGCATGGTCCTCGGCCGTGGTACCGTGAGCCC
>Ga0326512_10002512_pt1 | contig 13588 bp, 9 predicted proteins | sample 1_2617_0518_D_FD_203652 | JGI IMG/M metagenome (GOLD analysis project Ga0326512, IMG submission 203652) | Bovine rumen microbial communities from UC Davis, California, United States - 1_2617_0518 | ecosystem: Host-associated > Mammals > Digestive system > Stomach > Rumen | place: USA: California... | reverse complement strand
TGGAACCTCCTACTGAGCCCTCCCTTTTCAACATACTCGGTCTCGAAAAAGAGATGACCTCCGAGATCGGAGATATCAGGGATTTTCAGCATTTAAGCTCCTTCTTTGAGAAGGTAAAACCTCAGGTGGTTCTTCACCTTGCGGCCCAGCCCATAGTGAGAACTTCCTATGAGATACCGAGAGAAACCTATGAGATAAATGTTATGGGTACCGTCAACATACTTGAGTGTGTGAGAAAAAGCCGTGAATTTGGGGATGACAGGGTAAAGACCTTCCTGAATGTCACCACCGATAAGGTTTATGAAAACAGCGACCTCATGGATCATCCATTTAAGGAAGAAGAAAAGCTTGACGGTTACGATCCCTACAGTAATTCAAAGTCATGTTCGGAGCTTGTGACCCACAGCTATACAAAGTCATTTTTCTCCGGTGAAAATGAGGATTCGGCTGTCGCAATATCCACTGCCCGTGCCGGTAATGTTATCGGCGGCGGTGATTTTGCAAGAGACCGGATCATTCCCGACTGCGTAAGGGATACAGTTTCGGGAAACAGCATACATGTGAGAAATCCCTATAGCACGAGACCTTATCAGCATGTTTTGGAGCCCCTTTATGTATACCTTCTCATCGCCATGAAACAGGCTGAGAACCCAGAGGTTTCAGATTGTTATAATGTTGGTCCCGACGAGTCGGATGCCATCACAACAGGAAATCTGGCGGATAAATTTGTGGCCTCCTGGGGTGAGGGCGCAAGGTGGCATACAGAAGCAGAGAGCAACGCTCCCCACGAAGCATCATTCCTGATGCTTGATACCGGGAAGATCAAGAAGACCTTGGGCTGGGCTCCAGTATGGCACGTGGATGAAGCTGTCCGTGAAACCGTTAAGTGGTACCGGGCATGGCATGACAAAGAGGACATGCTGAAATATACTGAAGAGCAGATTAAAGGATTTCTGGCGGATTAATAAAATTATTAACTTGATTCATGATTTCATAAAATATGCTATATGATATTGCATTATCTATGATCATTTGAAAAGAAAAAAGTCGGAATGAGACTAACACGAATTTAAAACCTGAATCAGGTAAATATAACATTTAGAAAGAGAATTATTATGGAAAAAACAGAGCAGCAGGCAAGACAGGAGATACTGGATCTTGTATCTGAATATGCAAAAAAATATAAAGTACCGGCAAAGCCCTATGAGGAGGGGGACCGAATCCCTTATGCAAACCGTGTATATGATGACAAAGAAATGGTTAACCTTGTGGACAGTGCTTTGGAGTTCTGGCTCACGGCAGGAAGATTCACGGATAAGTTTGAGCATGAATTCGGAAAGTACCTGGGAGTTAAGTATGTGAGTCTCGTGAACTCCGGTTCCAGTGCCAATCTTCTCGCCTTCAGTACATTAACAAGTCCTCTTCTTAAAGAGAGACAGGTGAGACGCGGAGATGAGGTCATAACAGTTGCGGCGGGATTCCCCACAACCGTAACCCCCATAATCCAGTACGGGGCAGTGCCTGTTTTTGTGGACGTGACATTACCAACCTGTGACATAGACGTTACAAAGCTTGAGGATGCCTTAAGCGAAAAAACAAAGGCGGTTATGATAGCCCACACTCTGGGAAATCCGTTTAACCTAAAGGCCGTAAAGGAATTTTGTGACAAGCATTGCCTCTGGCTTGTGGAGGACAACTGCGATGCACTGGGCTCCACCTACACAATTGACGGAGAGACAAAGCTTACAGGTACCATCGGAGATATCGGAACCTCCAGTTTTTATCCACCTCACCATATGACCATGGGAGAGGGCGGTGCCTGCTACACCAATAACCCACTGCTTCATCGTATCATGAGAAGCATAAGGGACTGGGGAAGAGATTGCTGGTGCGCACCGGGAAAGGACAATACCTGCGGACATCGTTTTGACGGGCAGTACGGTGAGCTTCCTAAGGGTTATGACCATAAGTACGTTTACTCTCATTTCGGATATAATCTTAAGGCAACAGATATGCAGGCTGCTGTGGGAGTTGCGCAGCTTGAAAAGTTCCCGGGCTTTGTTGAGAAGAGAAAGCATAATTTTACATATCTTAAGGAGCTTCTCATAAAGGGAGGAGCTGAGAAAAAGCTGATACTTCCCGAGGCAGAGCAGGATTCAGATCCAAGCTGGTTCGGTTTCCTCATGACCTGTAAGGAAGGCGTTGAAAGAGAACAGGTTGTAAGATATGTAGAGGAACACGGGGTTCAGACCAGAATGCTTTTTGCGGGAAATCTCATTAAGCATCCATGCTTTGATGAAATGAGAAGAACCGGTGAAGGTTTCCGTGTTGTGGGAAGCCTTGAAATAACAGACAGGATCATGAAGGATACCTTCTGGGTAGGTCTGTATCCCGGCATGACAGACGAGAAGCTCAGCTATATGGCGAAAACCCTGCTTGAGGCATTAAGATAAAGTTTAAAAGAAAACATTTAAACTTAATTGGTGGGTCAGGCACAAGCACGCATAAATCAGGCTTGTGCCTGACCCATGGGAGTAATAATGGAAAACAAGACTAAAAATACGGACTTGGAATATGATCTTGAAAAAATCCATAAGGCTAATCTTGAAATATTAAAAGCCGTAAGAGAAATCTGCATAAGACATAATATTACCTATCTTATCGATTCCGGTACTCTTCTCGGAGCAGTGAGACACCGTGGATTTATTCCCTGGGATGATGATGTGGATCTATGCTTCAGACGTGAGGAGTTTGAAAAGTTCAGGGTTATAGCAAATCTTGAGCTTCCGGGAAACATGGAGCTGGTTATGCCTGATGAGTACCGGGAGGGTAAAGCCTTCTACGATTTTGTTCCGAGAGTTATATATAAGAATTCCCGCAGGCATTCAGAGGATGATGAGGATATGGAGTTTTACGAAGGAAAGCTCAATCACCTGTGGGTGGATCTTTTCATACTGGACAGACTTCCTAAGGGAGAGTTTTCTTCGAAGCTTATGCGTTTAAAGCAGCAGATATTTTTCGGTATGGGCATGGCCCACAGGAGAAAGCTTGACTGGTCAAAATACAAAGGACTGGAGAGGCTGGAGGTTTCGGTACTTGTATGGATTGGGAAAATGATCCCAATGAAGACCATATTCAGGTGGCAGGATAACAGCGGCAGAAAATATACGGAGCTATATAAAACAGATAAAAAGATTTCGTCCGGAAAATCCTTTTTCTCAAACTATCAGCCTGATTTTCAATACTGTGTAGTGGAAGACGGATGGGAGGAACCGGTTTCTTTTGAATTCGAGGGTGAAAGATTTACAGGTCCGAGAGAGTGGGATAAGGTTCTCAAAATGCTTTACGGAGATTATATGAAACTTCCGCCCAAGGAGAAACGTCAGCCCTCTCACAGTGGAAGAGAGCTTGAGATACTTTAGGAAAAAGCATTAATGAGCCGTTGAACCGTCGTTATATGACAGAAAACCGGCTTATATTACAGATAGCCGACCAGATCGGAATCTTATAACAGATATAATAGAAGAAAGGTTTTATCAGAGGAAAAAATGAAACTGCTTAGTATCATCGTTTCCGCCTACAATGAAGAGGCAGGACTTAATGAATTTTACAGGGTTACAAGGGAATATGGTGAGAAACTCCGTGATAAAGGCTGGGATTACGAGTTCATATTTGTTAATGATGGCTCAAAGGATCGAACCGGTGATATCCTTTCGGAGCTGGCCGATATTGACAGAGAGCATATTAAACTCATAAGCTTTTCCAGAAATTTCGGGCATGAAGCTGCGATGATAGCAGGACTTGATCATGCAGAAGGAGACGGACTTGTGTTTATGGATGCAGATCTTCAGCATCCTCCTGAGTATATTGATGCCATAACGGATGCTTTCGATGAAGGATATCAGGTTATCTCAATGGTAAGAACCAGTAATGAAACAGCAGGACTGATAAAAAAGATAACCTCCGGTGGGTTCTACTGGTTCATCAACAAGGTGTCTGATATATATATCGAACCCAATGCTTCCGACTTTTTTGCCATCACAAGCACTGTACAAGAAGTTCTTATAAAAAATTATCGTGAGAAGGTGAGATTTTTACGCGGCTATGTACAGAATGTGGGATTCAGGAAAACCACCATAGAATATAAGGCGGCTCCAAGGATTGCCGGAAAAAGTCATTATTCCATAAAAAAACTCTTTATTTTTGCCATGAATACCATCATGTGCTTTTCTAATGTTCCTCTGAAACTCGGCATATTCGCAGGCTTTAGCAGCGGATTCCTGGGACTGATACTTCTTATATATACCCTGTGTACCCACGACGGGGCGCCCTCGGGATATGCCACTATAGTTGTGCTTTTGTGTTTTATGTTTGCGGTACTTTTTATAGTTATCGGCATCATCGGAGAGTATATAGCTGTTCTTTTTGAGGAGCTTAAAGACAGACCTCTGTACATTATCGAAGATAAGAAGAATTTTTAAGATTAAAAGAAGAATAATCTATTCTTTCCATAGATTCCGCTTGTTATTATTTAAACAACAAATCGCGGGAAACCCCGCAAAACAAAAACAAAATCTAGGAGGATTGGATTATTATGAAGAAAGCACTTAGCTTACTTACAGTATCAGCAATGGCAGTATCAATGCTTGCAGGTTGTGGATCATCTACAACACCTGCAACTACAACAGCAGCAGCAACAGAGGCCGCAGCAACAGAGGCAGCAGCTCCTGCAGAGACAGCGGCAGCAACAGAGGCAGCCGCAGCAGCAACAGAGGCCGCAACAGAAGCCGCAGCAGAGGCAGGCTCAGCAGACCTTGCAGATAAGAAGGTTGGCGTATGTATCTATCAGTTCTCTGATAACTTCATGACACTTTTCAGAAACGAATTACAGTCATATCTCGAGTCTCTCGGATTCAAGGCTGAGAATATCTCTATCGTAGATGGTGCTAATGACCAGGCTACTCAGACAAACCAGATCCAGAACTTCATCACATCAGGTGTAGACGTTCTCATCATCAACCCTGTTAACTCTTCATCAGCAGCTACAATCACAGATATGGTAACTGAGGCTAACATTCCTCTCGTTTACATCAACCGTGAGCCGGATGCTCAGGAAGAGGAGAGATGGGCAACAGAGAACATGAACGTTACTTACGTTGGATGTGATGCCCGTCAGTCAGGTACAATGCAGGGTGAGATCGTATTAGACCTTGAGAACAAGGGCGATATCAACGGCGATGGTAAGGTTTCTTACATCATGATCGAGGGTGACCCTGAGAACGTTGATGCTCAGTACAGAACAGAGTTCTCAGTTAAGGCTCTTACAGATGCAGGTGTTGAGGTTGAGTGTCTCGATGATCAGGTAGGTAACTGGGATCAGGCTCAGGCACAGTCACTTGTAGCTAACTCTCTTGCACAGCATGGCAAGGATATCGAAGTTGTATTCTGTAACAACGACGCTATGGCTCTTGGTGCTCTTCAGGCTATCGAGGCAGCAGGCGAGACAGTTGGAACAGATGTATACCTTCTTGGTGTAGATGCTCTTCAGGAGGCTTGCGACAACGTTAAGTCCGGAAAGCAGACAGGTACAGTATTTAACGATCACATCTCACAGTCTCACTCAGCAGCAGATGCAGCTGTTAAGTATCTCACAGGTGAGGGCAATGAGCACTACATCGGATGCGATTACGTTAAGGTTACAACTGCAAATGTAGATGACATCCTTGCATCTCTTGGCTAATTCTCATTAGAATCAGACAAATTAAATCAGAATCATTAAAGGAGTGCGGGTGCGACATCGCACCTGTACTCTTTCTTTAACATCAGATTAGGTGTATAATTAAGGTTTTTGTTTTGACCGATGCACCTGGGCAGCGAATGGGAAAAGATTCCCCATCCTGCACGATAAAGAAAATTTACTGGAGGACAAAATGGCGGAGTATAAGCTGGAACTTAGAGGAGTATCTAAGTCATTTCCGGGTGTAAAAGCGCTGGATAAAGTAAATCTTGCTGTTCGTCCGGGTTCGGTTCTCGCTCTCATGGGTGAAAACGGTGCCGGAAAGTCCACACTCATGAAGTGTCTTTTCGGAATTTACCACATGGACGAAGGTGAGATCTATCTGGATGGAAAAAAAGTAGTTATCGATAACCCTGATGAGGCTGCCAAGAAAGGTATAGCCATGGTGCATCAGGAGCTTCAGCCCATACCGGCCAGAAGCATCGGTGAAAACATGTATCTGGGACGTTTCCCATTAAAAGAGTATGGTCCCATCAAGATGATAGACCACAAGACCATGTACGACGAGACAGAAAAGTGGTTGAAGGAACTTGGTCTTGAATATAATCCGAGGGCTCTTCTCAGCACCCTGTCCATCGGACAGATGCAGCTGGTTGAGATTGCAAAGGCGGTTTCCCATGAAGCTAAGGTAATCATTTTTGATGAGCCTACATCATCTCTTTCAGATAATGAGGTAGACTTCCTGTTCAAGATCATGAACCAGCTTCGCGACAGAGGCGTTGCCATGATCTATATCTCCCATAAGATGGATGAGATCAAGAGAATAGCAGATGATATCCAGGTAATGCGAGACGGAACCTATGTCGGTACCTGGCCCGCAGCAGAGCTTTCAACAGAAGATATCATTTCCAAGATGGTAGGACGTGAGCTTACCCAGATCTATCCTGAGCATGACCATGAGATAGGTGAGGTTATTCTTGAAGCAGAGCATTTAAGCTCCATACACGAGAAGTCTTTCAAGGATTGCAGCTTCAATATAAGAAAGGGAGAAATCCTTGGATTTGGAGGACTTGTCGGAGCCCAGAGAACAGAGCTTATGGAAGGACTTTTCGGAATCAGACATCTGTCAGAGGGAACCATAAAGATCCATGGAAAAGAAGTTAAGATAACAAAATCAAAGGACGCCATGGACGCAAAGCTTGGAATGATCACGGAAGATCGTCGTGGAAACGGTATTTTCGGATGCCTTTCCATCAAGGATAACGTAGGTATTTCTATCTACAACAAACACTTAAAGGGTGGTTTTGTTCTGGATCATCCGACAATTAATAAGATAGTTGATGATAGCATCAAACAGCTTTCTATAAAAACACCAAGCATGAACCAGCACATCGCTAACCTTTCGGGTGGAAATCAGCAGAAGGTTATAGTTTCAAGATGGCTTGCAAACGATCCTGACATCCTCATAATGGATGAGCCTACAAGAGGTATAGATATCGGAGCTAAGCATGAGATTTATGAAATCATGGAAAACCTTGCAAAGCAGGGTAAGGCCATCATCATGATCTCTTCCGAAATGCCTGAACTTCTCGGTATGGCGGATCGGGTTTATGTTATGTGTAACGGAAAAATCACAGGAGAGATAGATCAGAGAGAAGAAATGACACAGGAAAATGTCATGAGATATGCAACACAGTTCTGATCGATTAAAGATTTAAAGGGGAAAGAAAAATGCAAAAGACACAGAAACAGAAAATCGTAGATTTTCTTATCAATAACGGTGTTATCATCGTAATGTTCATCCTCGTTATTTATACAGGACTTACAACAAATAACTTCCTTACAAAAAATAACTTCATGAACCTTCTTGCCAATATGTCATACAGACTGGTTATCGCTCTCGGTATCTCAGGTGCAGTTATCACCGGCGGATGCGATCTCTCCGGTGGACGTATGGTTGGATTTGGTGCCTGTATCGCAGGTACACTTTTACAGAAGGTAGAGTACGGCGGACGTTTCTTCAAGGAAGGCTTCATGGCAAGCATCACACCGCTTAACCCGTTTGTGGTTCTTATCCTTGTAATGATCATCTGCGGATGCTTTGGTGCAGTTACAGGTTGGTTTATAGCATTCCTCCATGTTCCACCATTCATTTCAACACTTGCTATGATGGAAATCATCTATGGACTTGGTCTCATCTATACAGGAGCTACTCCTCTTGGCGGATATATCGAAGGATATACAAACTTTGCCAAGCCCGGTCTCCTTGGTATCAACTGGCTGGTTTGGATGGCACTGGTAATGGCCGGTATTACATGGTTCATTTATAACATGACCCGTCATGGAAAATACATGTATGCAATTGGCGGAAACAAGCAGGCAGCAGAGGTTGCCGGTGTTCCTGTTAAGCTTACAATGATACTTATCTATGCCAAGGCGTCAGCATTCTTCGCAATGGCTGGTTTCATGCTCGGCGCAAAGGCCGGCGGTGCATCTATCAATACCGGACTTTCATATGAGATGGAAGGTATCGCAGCCTGTGCACTTGGTGGTGTATCAGTAACAGGTGGACGTGGTAAGGTTTCATCTGCAATCATCGGTGTTGCCGTACTTGAGCTTTTGAAGGTTGCCCTTCAGTTCCTTGGAGTAGATGCAAACTCTCAGTACATCGCCATCGGTATCGTTATCTTCGTAGCTATTTCTCTCGATATCAGAAAGTACGTTCAGAAGAAGTAATTGAGCGAAATAATTCAATCGATTATAATGGGGTCTGTGGTTTTCCACAGACCCTTTTTGATATCGTGGGGCTGCCGGAAAAAGATGTCAGTTTTCAAGAGGATGGCCGGGGGAACGGGTATATAAAAAGGATTTCCCCTGATCGATATAACAGGACTAAAGGAGATAATAATGAGATTTTCAAATATTGCTTTCTCAGGCATGGTACTTCTGGCAGAAACCCAGAGTCCGGTTACCGTATTTTTTGCCCAGCATGGAATACAGGTAGTGCTTGCGGTAATGACGATTTACTATGCCGTGAAGCTTTTGGTTTTTAAGGATGTGGATTCCGTAAGACCAAAAGAGTGGAAGAAACTTAAAGAAGAAAATGTTGAGCCCTATGCAAGGGAAGCGGGAATCCTTGCCCTGGGATTCGCTGCCTGCCTTATCTTTATGGAGATAGTCTCCATGTATGATGGCTTCATGGCTTTACTTTTTATGATACTTGCCGTTTCTCTGATGTTTTTCAGATTCAAGAAGATTGAAGAGAAGTACGGAGAAAAGAATCCGAAATAAAGAAGCCAGAATAAAGATGCTTATACAAACAGGATTTCATGAATAAAAGAAATAACTTTAGGCGTAACTATAAGGAGCAGTGAATTTGAAGAATTATTCGGTAATGCTGGTAGATGACGAAGAGGATGTTATCAATGTCATAATCCATAAGATAGACTGGGAAGCCCTGGGCTTTTCGGTACAGGGATATGCCCATAACGGTCTTGAAGCCCTGGAAATGGCGGAAGAGGAACAGCCGGATGTGGTAATGACAGACATAAAGATGCCTTATATGGACGGACTGGAGCTTGCCAAAAGACTTAAGCAGCAGTACCCGACCATAAAGATCATTATATTTTCAGGTTTTGATGAATTTGAATATGCAAAGGAAGCCATCAGACTTGAAGCTGAAGAGTACATACTTAAGCCAATTGACGCAACAGAACTGAGTGAAGTCTTTAGGCGCATAAAGTCAGCTCTTGATAAGGAGTTTGATGAAAAGCAGAATATCAACATGCTTAAAACCTATTATCAGGAAAGTCTTCCCATTTTACAGGAAAATTTTTACACTTCCCTCATAGAAGGCCGTGTGTCAGAGGGAACCCTGGCAAGAGATATGATGGATTATCAGGTAAGCCTGGAGGGTCCGTTTTATGATGTTGTTATACTTCATAACAGCATTTCCCTTGCACCGGAAGGCATTAACCCCGTACTCATCACCATGTCCGTAAGGAAACTCTGGGAAGAACAGATAGAGGAAAGATGGAAGGCAAAGTTTTTTTCCTACCTCGGAAACATTATCATCATAGTTCAGATGGAAGCTGAAAGTGATGTTACCCAGCTTACGGATGCCTGCCAGGTTCTCTGCAGGCTGAGTAAGCGTGTGTCCGATGCCACCATTACTGCCGGTATAGGGAAGCCTGTTTCCGGAATAATGTCTTTGCCAAAGGCTTATGAAGGAGCCAGAGAGGCCATTTCCTACAGAGTTATCTACGGAAGAGGACAGGCCATAAATATTTCAGAGATTGCTCCGGAAAGAAACAAAGTCTCAGAGAATCTGAAAGCTGAGCCTGTGGACCAGAAGCTTTATGCTGTTTTTAAAGCAATTAAAATGGACTCCGGTGAGAGTCTTGATATGGAAGTAGACAGGTATATTTCGGAAGAAATGCCGGTAAACCCTTCTATACAGGATTACAGATTTTTTGTTATGGATATGGTGTCTGAGATCTATCGTTTTATCAAGGTCAACCATATCGATACAGGGTTGATTTTTGAAAAAGATGAGGATCCCTATGACAAGGTCCAGCATATGGATAAACAGGAGCTTACAAAATGGATTAAGTCAGTTTCTCACGAAATAAGGAGGATACTTCGTACAAACCGGCAGGATACAACAAAGGGCTTTGTTTCAAAGGCTATTGATTATGTAAGGGAAAACTACAGCAATAAGGACCTTACAGTGGAGAGTATGTGTTCATACCTGGGCATTAGCTCCGCATATTTTTCTACAGTTTTTAAAAAAGAGACAGGAAAAACCTTTATAAATTATCTGACTGACATGCGTATGGAAATGGCTGTTCGTATGCTTTTGGATGAAAATGAGAAAACCTATGTTATAGCAGAGGCTGTGGGCTACAGTGACCCGAACTATTTCAGCTATGCATTTAAGAAGAAGTTTGGCGTTTCGCCATCAAGATATAAATCTCAGCAAAATGGATGATCTGGAAACTAAAAAGGAATTGAATAGCGATTCAGGAGTCGAAAAGCTTTTTAAAGCAGGAGAGTCCGGAGAGGAAACTTTAAACAGAAGGGTTTCGGAGGTTAACGATAAAATCCGGAAGTATCTTCCCCATACCATACAGAGCACCATACTTATGGCTTTTACGGTGGTGTCCTTCACACTTCTCCTGATCCTTGGGTTAATGCTTTATACACTTTTTGCCCGCCGCATGAGAAGCGGTACCATAGAGGCCACAGAACAACTCATGGAGCAATCGGTAGTCAATCTGGAGGATTATCTTGTGAGTATGCGGCGTATCTCTGACGCCATGTATTATGATGTCATAAAGAATGCGGATATTGAGAGGGATTCGGTTGATAATGAGATGAATATCATATATGAGGCTCACAAGGATAATCTGGTGAGCCTTTCACTGTTCAGGCAGGACGGTGAGCTGGTTTCTGCATCACCTATTTCCAGCCTTAAGACCGATCTTCAGGTAACCACCCAGAAGTGGTTTACTTCAGCCTTTCATAAAACGGAAAACCTTCATTTTTCAACGCCCCATGTGGAGAATCTGTTTTTAGATCCTGCTTATAAGTACAGCTGGGTCATTTCTCTGAGCCGTGTGGTGGAACTTACAGAAAACGGAAGCCCGTCTCTCGGAGTGCTGCTTGTAGATATGAAATACTCTACTATTAAGCAGATGATGGAGCGTATCAATACGGACAGCACCGGTCAGTATATATATCTCACGGATTCCAGTGGAAAAATCATATATCATCCTAAACAGATGCAGATAAACTATGAGATCATTAAAGAAAACAATATCAACAATGCCCATTATGCGGATGGCATACATGATGAGATTTTCGGTGGCGAGAAAAGGCAGGTCATAGTTGACAGTATTTCATATACGGGCTGGAAAATGATAGCCGTGCTTCCGGAAAAGGCGTATCAGTTGGATATCAGTAACATGCGTTTACTGGTAATACTCCTTATAGCCTGCGGACTTCTTATCATGATCTTCATAAACAGGATGATATCAAGCCGCATCTCACTTCCCCTTAATCTTCTTAACAGATCAATAAGAAATATGGAAAACGGTGATATATATCCCGAAGACATTTATGTAGGTGGGACTCTTGAAGTTGAGCATCTGGGAAGAACCCTCAGACACTCTCTGGGACGTATCAATCAACTTATGGATGATATCGTTATAGAGCAGGAGGAAAAGAGAAAGACTGAGATGGATGCACTTCAGTCACAGATAAATCCACACTTTTTATATAATACACTGGATTCTATAGTATGGATGATAGAGGGTGAGAAAAACAAGGATGCGGTGTTTATGGTGACTCAGTTGGCCAGCCTCTTCAGGATAAGTCTCAGCAGGGGAAAAAATATCATTCCTGTGGAGCAGGAGATTCGCCATGCAGAGAACTATATGAATATCCAGAAGGTAAGATATAAAAACAACTTTAAGGTAAGCTTTGATATTCAGGAAGAGGTAAAGAAGTTTGCTACAGTAAAGCTTATTGTTCAGCCTATACTGGAGAATGCCATATATTATGGTGTGGGAGACATGGATCCCGATGATGATGGAGAGATCAGGATCATCGCAAGATTTGTACCTGAGGCTATTGACTCAGCTGCAGTTAATTTGGCTGAAAATATATCGAAAAAACCAGATCAGATAAATGCTGTTAATTCCGGCAGGATTGTTGAAGCCGGAATTGAGCATGACATTTCTCTCGGAGACATTTACATTGAAGTAAGAGATAACGGATTTGGTATGCCTCCCGAGGTTCTGAAAAATCTTCTTAACGATTCGGAAGAGGCAAAACGTGCTCCGAAGCATGGTTCGGGGGTAGGACTTGTTAATGTTCATAAGAGAATCAAGCTCAGATTCGGTGAGCAGTATGGTTTAAAGGTGGAATCTGAACCTGATGAGGGAACCTGCATTACCATTCACCTTCCGGCGGTGCCGTTTAATGAGGAAAATCAGAAGCTGCTCGAAAGCGGACATTATAAATCCTTAAGAAAAAAAGGTAATGGATATAAGTCATGAATGAAGATAAAGAATTTCTGCTGCCTATCGTAATCGCGACACTTATTGTGATCATGTTCTGCCTGGTGATGCTCACAAGGGGGATCAATTCAGAGAACTATAGGATTTCCGTGATAGTCAGCAATTCTTCCGAGGGAAGATGGGTACCCTTTAAGGCAGGTCTTGAACAGGCTGCCAGGGATAACGATATCGAGCTTGATTACGTATATACAGATTATATAGATAACATACAGGAAGAAGCATCTCTGATAAATTCAAGGATATCTCAGGGAGCTGACGGTGTCATAGCGGAGTTCTGTCTAAGTGATGGAATACATGAAATAGTCTCTTCCATAAGTGCCAGAGTGCCGGTGGAGTTTGTGGTAACAACTGTTGATTCGGACGTGGACGTCAGAGGTAATCACGCTACAGTTGCCCCCGATAATTATGCCGTGGGAAGAGCTATAGGTAATGAGCTTGCTATAGATTTAAAGAACAAGTCAGAAGAAAGTATAAAGATCGGTATAGTTTCGGGTAACCAGAAACAGTCCGGGATGCAGCAGAGGCTACGGGGATTTATGGATGCAACAGAAAAACTGGATATCGAGATAGTCTGGAATGTTTCGGAATCCCGTTATACCAGCGAGGATATGGAAAAGGCGGATACAAAAAATCCCGCAGAGGTCATCGTTTGCCTTGATAATAACAGCATGGAGAAAGCGGTAGATTACTGCACAAAGGCGGATTCGGAAAACCGAAGGCTCTATGGCTCGGGCTGCAGCGAAAAGCTTGTTTACTATATCGATTCCGG
>Ga0326512_10002511_pt1 | contig 13589 bp, 13 predicted proteins | sample 1_2617_0518_D_FD_203652 | JGI IMG/M metagenome (GOLD analysis project Ga0326512, IMG submission 203652) | Bovine rumen microbial communities from UC Davis, California, United States - 1_2617_0518 | ecosystem: Host-associated > Mammals > Digestive system > Stomach > Rumen | place: USA... | reverse complement strand
CAAGCACGATATGAAGCGGCACTGCGGATCAGAAAAGAGCTTGACCTATCTGGGACGGCAGTTGTTGAGGATAAGGCAACAACTGAAGAGAAACCAGAGGAACCAAAGCTTGAAACCTGGCCTCCGAGAGTGATTGACGAGCATTGCACCGGATGGCCTGAGGTGTGGCTGCTTCAGGCTTTGCTCAAGTGCCGTGGCTATAACGTGCTTGTCGATGGCATCTGGGGGAGCCTTCTGACAGATAAGGTCAAGCAGTTCCAACAGGAGCATCAGCTTGACGCAGACGGAGCAGTTGGCCCCATGAGCTGGGGCAAGCTTTTGGAGGTGTGACATGGACGATGTGGAATTCAGAGAACTGCGAGACCGTGTATCATCCCTCGAAAACAGGATGGCCGAGAAAGACACGCAGTTCGCAGTCATCAACACCAAGCTGTCAGCAATCTTATGGGGTGTCGGAGTAACCGGCACCGCCCTTGTTGGAATTCTATTAAAAATGCTCTTCGGAGTTTAACAGGAGGAATCATCATGGAAAAGAAACATTTCATTGTTGTGGACGATACGGGATTCTTCAATGTGACCGCAGAGTCTGCTGAGGAAATCAGGGCAGAGTACGGCAACGACTGTACCATCTATCAGGAGGTAGTGGACAATGGGTAAAGAGTTTTGGAAAGCCGCAGGCATCAGAGCCCTGCGTACAATCTGCCAGACGGCAGTGGCAGCCATCGGAACAACGGCAGTTATCTCTGAAGTGAACTGGATCACGGTTGGCAGTACGTCGCTGCTCTCTGGGATTCTCTCGATCCTTACAAGTATTGCGACGGGCCTGCCGGAGGTTTAAACCATGGCGTTTGTAGGACAGGCAAGAGCCGGGGACGTCAGCGGGCGAGTCGGGTCAACTCTGTACGGCGTCTGCGCCACGGCGGCGAATGTCGCAGCTAAGGAAGTTGCCATCGAAGGGCTTGACGCGCTTCTTCCGGGCCTCACGATTCATGTCAAGTTCACCAACTCCAACCGCACGAACCCGGCAACCGAGCCGCCCACGCTGACGATCCCGACGATTGACAGTGTAGCAAGGAGAATCTACCGGCACGGCACCGTGCCTCCGGGGAACACCGACCGGGAATCGTGGTACGCGGGAACTGTTGTGGCCCTGACCTTCGACGGAACGGCCTGGGAAATGAACGACTGGCAGAGCGACACGATCTACAGCAATGCGACGCAGGAAACGGCAGGCCTGATGTCTTCAACGGACAAGACGACCCTTGACAATATCCGGGATAAGCGGACAACTTCCCTGGCTTTCCAGAATGTGGCGACGTCAAGCTGGGTATCCGACACGACCACCTATCCGGACTATCCGTACAAGGCGACGATTTCCTGTCCCGGCGTGACGGCCGACCACTTCGTGCAGGTCTGCTTCAGCCCGGAACAGGTGGTCAACTATGTGCCCGCTCCGGTATGCCTTGCGGGAACAGATCAGGTGACGGTCTGGATGATGATTGATCCGGGCGCGAGCATTACGGTTCCGACGGTCTTTGCGGTGCTGCCGGACAGAACGTGAGGTGACACATGGCATATCAGACAACCGGTAAAATCACCGGCATGGACGTTTTCCAGGCTGCAATCACAATCATGGACGAGTTGTCGGATGAGGGCAAGTACAAGTACGACGATACAAAAGAGTATCAGGACCGGACGCTTGCAATTCTGAATATTCTTCAGAATGAACTGTATCCGTTCAGCGACACGTACAAGCTCAATCAGGAGTGGGGCAGCAGACGCAGGCCAGTGGCAGACAGGCTGGAAAGCCTGTACGACAACATTGACCTGGACGATTACTGCGCTGGGACGGTGCTTCCCTACGGACTGGCAGCCCATCTGCTTCTGAATGAAGACCCCAGCACGGCAAACTACTGTCAGCAGCGGTATGACGAACTCAAGGCCTCGCTCGTGCGCGGGATGCCCGCAGAGAGCGAGGATATTACGGATGTCTACGGCGGCATCGATGTAAACCCGTACAACGATTTCAGCCGCTGGTCATAAAGGAGGCGGAAAAGGATGCCGCGACCGAAAGGGAGCCGAAACAAACCGAAAGACGGAAGCCCTGACCGGCCCTACCGAAACCCAGAAGAGCTGAAGAACAAGATGCAGGAATACTTCGACCTGAGAAAAGACGAGGAAGGCGATGCCTTCCCGTCTGAGGCAGGAATGAGAATCTTCCTGGGGCTGGGACACAAGAGCTGGCGCAGCTATATGGAGGATCCGGAGTATGAACTTGTCTTCGACTGGGCACAGGACATGCGGGAAGACTGGGCATCCCGAAAGCTGGCGGACAACCCGAAAAGCGCGCAGGCCTTTCTGAACATCCTGAAACAGCCGGGCAACGGCGGTTGGATCGACCGGAAGACGGACAAGGAAGGCAAGGTGCTTGAAATCCGGGCGGCAGGAGTCGGCGGCGTAGAGGCGTTCAAATGAGCCGCGGCGTCAACAAGACGGGGACGGACCAGACCGCCAGCGGCCAGGAAAAATCCAGAGTCAAGGGCCTGACGGTCTGGGACCCCGGCGTCGCAAACCCGAAGCAGCAGGAGTTTTACATGGCCAAGGAGCTGTATGTAGGATTCGGCGGCGCCAAGGCAGGCGGCAAAACCCATGCTGTAAGAATCAAGGCATTCGGCACGGCCCTGATGAATCCGGGCATCAAGATCATTATTTTCCGTAAGACCTACCCGGCATTGGAAGAAAACCACATTCTTCCGCTCAAGCGCATGGCGGTCCAGACCGGAGCGGCCACCTACAACGGCACGACCAAGATGCTGACGTTCGTCAACGGCAGCACCATCCGATTCGGTCACTGGTCCGGAGCGGACAGCGAGGACGAATACAACGGCCAGGAATATGACCGCGTGTTTCTGGATGAGGCAACGCAGTTCTCAGAACGCGCCTTCAACCTGCTGGCCGGTATGCTCCGCGGTGCGTCCCCGTATCCCAAGCAGATGTACATTACCTGCAACCCCGGCGGCGTGGGGCACAACTGGGTCAAGCGCCTGTTCATCGACAGGCAGTATGAAACCGGCCACGCAAACCCCGAAGAAGACGAACACCCCGAAGACTACAGGTTCATCTGGGCGAAGGTCGAGGACAATGTGCAGATGCTCAAGCACAGTCCGAAGTACCTCGAACAGCTGTCGAAGCTGCCGGAGGATGTACGCCACGCCTATCGTTACGGCGACTGGGACAGCCTGGGCGGCGGGTATTTCAAAGAATTCAAGAAGCCCACGCATGTGCGGCAGGCCTTCCAAATCCCTGCACACTGGAAGAAGTTCCGGGCGTTTGACTACGGTCTTGACATGTTCGCCTGCGTGTGGTTCGCGGTGGACACGGACGGAAGGGCCTGGGCATACCGCGAAGTGGAGAAGAAGGGCCTGATTATTCAGGATGCGGCGGCGCTCTGCCTGCAGAACAGCCCCGCTTATGAGAAAATCGAGGTCACCTACGCTCCGTGGGATATGTGGAGCAGGACGAAGGAAAGCGGGAAGACGATGGCCGACCAGTTCCTGATGAACGGCCTGCTGATCGTACAGAGCCCGCGAGACAGGGTGCAGGGCCACATGGCCATGAAAAGCATGATGGCCCCGATTCCGCTCAAGGATCCGTTTGTGAGAGGCCTGTTTCCGGAAGGACAGGTTCCGGCCACGCTGCCGGGACTGATGTTCTTCTCGGACCTCTCGAAGGTCATCAAAGACATCGAGGAAATCCAGGCGGACGAGAAGAACCCGAACGACTGTGCCAAGGATCCGCACGAGATCACCCACACGGTGGACGCGGTGCGCGGCTTCTGCGTCAGCAGGATCATTCCGACGGAGGCGCCGGAAACCAAACAGCGGCGGAGGACCTTTGAGGACATTCTGGAAGACAAGGAAGAAAACTACGAAAGCTTTATGTGCGGCGGGGAACCAAGTCCGGATTATCTCGGAGCCGCATGATGCAGGAGGGACAGCATGACAAATCTGACAATTCTCGCGGTGGTCACTGTAGCGGTTTGCGGCCTCTGTGGCGTGATCGCACTGGTGGCCTATAAAAGAGCCGCAGACGCGAAAGATCTTTCGCAGCGGACGTTAAACACGGCAAATGAGATCGTCCAGCGCAATGGGGACGAGAACAGGGCGCTGCGCGTTGCTCTGAACGCCCTGAATGAGATTGTGCAGAACCTCAAGGAAGAGAACAGGGCCGTCCGTGACGAGCTTGAAAAGGTGCGAAATCTGATCCCAGAGGACGTCAAGGAAGAGCGGCTGAGGCGGGACGTCCTGATGAGCCAGCTCAATGACGAGCTGGAAACGAGGGTCAAGGCGGAACAGGAATGGAACGCGATGGTGGCGGGCGTCCTCGGCTATGATCTGAAAACAGCCAGAGCCGCGGGAGTAAAGAACGATGAGTAAGAAGATCAAGGAGCTCGGGCTTTTCGACGGCAACGACAAGCCTGATGTCCAGTGGGGCTGGCACAACTATACGGAGAGCGTCAGCTACAACACGAAGATCAATTTGCAGGAGACGGTCAAAGCCAACGAGAACTTCTATATCGGCAAGCAGTGGGAAGGCATTCAGGCCAACGGCCTGCCGACACCGCAGTTCAACTTCCTGAAAAGAACCGTCGGTCACACCGTCGCGTCCATCGTCTCGGACGATGTGCGGATGACGGCAACGCCCCTGGAGGCGGCCCCGAACGAGAAGGAACTGATCGACCCGGTGCGGATCGTGAACGAGGAATTCACGCGGCTGCTGGAACAGGTGAAGTTTTCCCGGCTTCAGAAGATCTTCGTGAGGGACGCAGCAGTCCGCGGGGACGGCTGCATGTATACCTGGTGGGACGCGGATGCCCCGGCGGGCAAGGGTCAGAAGGGCAGAATCCGCACGGAGATCATCAAGAACACCAGAGTCTTTTTCGGAAACCCGAACGACGCGCAGGTCCAGACACAGCCTTGGATCATGATTGAGAAGCGCGATATGGTCCGGTCGGCCAGAAAACGCGCCGCAGAATTCGACGCACCGGACTGGGCGCAGATTCTTCCGGACGACGCGGAGAATCAGGAAGCCGTTGACAGCCAGAAGCGGACGGACAACAAGGTGACCTGCGTCACGCTCATGTGGAAGGACGACGAGAACGGCGAAGTATGGGCCTGCGAGTTTACGCACAACGTCATGATCCGCAAACCCTACAACACGAACCTGCGGCTGTACCCGCTGGTCTGGCTGAGCTGGGACTATGTGGATGAATGCTATCACGGCCAGGCGATGCTGACGGGCCTGCTTCCGAACCAGATTTTTGTCAACAAGATCTGGGCCATGAGCTCCCTCAACATGTACCGCAGCGCCTTCGGCAAATACGTCTATGACAAGACGAGGATTGCCCATATCGACAACCGCGTCGGCGCGGCCATTGCCGTGACGGGCAATGTGGACGGAGCCATCAAGGCGATTGACCCGCCTGCCATCCATCCGCAGGTCTTCCAGTACATCACGGCGGCCATCAACACCACGCAGGAAACGCTGGGTGCAACGGAAGCGGCGCTCGGTGAAGGCAAGGCCTATAACACCTCTGCCGTGCTGGCCCTGCAAAAGGCTTCGGCCACGCCGCATGTGGTGACACAGCAGAACGCTTATGATCAGGATGAGGACCAGGGCAGAATCTGGCTCGAATTCATGACGGTCAATTACGGCAAGCGCACGGTGGACATGGCCATGACGGACGAAATGCGGGCCATGTTTGAGCAGGCAAACGCGCTGGCAGAGCAGGCGGGACAGCCGCCGATGGAGATTCCGGAAACGGTTCCGGTGGACTTCGACTTCGGCAGCCTGCGTGACCATGAAATGAACATCCAGATCGATGCGGGCGCTTCCAGCTACTACAGCGAAATCGCGAGCATGGAGACGCTGAGCAATCTGCTTGACCGCGGCGCGATCACTCCCGTTCAGTTCCTGGAACGCGTACCGGACGGGCACATCACGAGACGCCTTGAACTGATCGCGGAGCTCAAGGAACAGGCCCGCCAGCAGGAAGAAATGCAGCAGATGATGCTGCAGCGGCAGATGGCACAGGTGCAGGCACAGCAGGCACAGGGCGGTGCTCCCGCTCCCGGCGGGGCTGGGGATGCCGTCGAAACCAGCGCCACGGAGGAAAAGAGAACCACGGGATTCAAGGAACTCGGCGAGGCGCTGAGGCGAGTTGAGAGGGGACCGGGATGGCGACAGTCGGCGGCGTAACAAACGAGAGGATTTACAGCCTCAAGAAGTGGGGCGGGCTGAATGAGGCCCCGGACGGGGACACCCGCCTCAAGCTCGGCGAAGCCTCGAAGATGGTCAACTGGAAGATCACCAGAGACGGAAACCTCAAGAGGCGCCCCGGCACTCAGTTTGTCGCGGGACTGAGCCCGGAATACAGCCTGAGCATCAGCGGCGACATTGCGGAGCTTCAGCAGGTGACGGATGAAGACACCTTCAACGTGTATCACGACGCCTCCGCAGCGGCCATCCCCGGCAAGGTCATGCTGATTGGCACGGGGGCGGCCATCGTCGGCGGCAGCATCATCACGGACACGGCGAGCATCAACCGCGGCGTGCTGAATTTCGGCGTGTCCACGTCTGCGAGAATCGAAAACGGCGTGCTGAGCGTGGAGAACGCACCCAACAAGATCACCCTGGAAGAGCTTCGGGCAGAGCTGGACGCGCTGGAAGGCGGGGAGTATCTGTATATCTGGCACGATGAGCTCCCGTATGCGCTCAACGAAAACTCACTCTACAGCGTCAACGGGACAACCTGGCTCGGCGGGTATCTGATGACCTCGGTGGCCAGCAGCGCGGTTCCGGTGGAAGGGCTCTGGACCGGGCTTGTGCAGGGGAAAGAAATGCTCCTTGCGGCCTGCAACGGCAGAGTGTGGAGCCTGTACGATGAAGAGCGGGACGTGATGACGAGGATCCCGCTCGGCAACATTGACACGAGCGGGCGGGTGACGTTCTTCCCCTTCGGCGGGAACGTCTACATTCTGGACGGGGACAACTATTACGTCTATGACGGAACGCTTCTGTCCCCGGTGGCAGGGTATATCCCCCTGGTGGCTATCACCATCGGGCCCGTGATCGACGGGGAGAACCCTTCCAGTGGCGAGACCACAGGCGAATACGTCAATCGGCTGACCCCGTACCGCAGGGTATGGATTTCCCCGGACGGTGAGCGGGCAACCTTCCCGCTGCCGGAGAAGGATATCACCTGGACAAGCCAGTGCTATGTGAAAGACCTGGGAACCGGAGAGGAACTGCCCGCTACGGACTATACCGTGGACACAGCAAAAGGTCAGGTAACCTTCGGAACGGTTCCGGCCAAGAGCGTCAACAGCTATGAGATCTGCTACATGGTGGAGACGGAGACGGATTACCGCGCTCAGGTGACGGGAAACCGCTTCTCCGAACTCTTTTCCGGCCCGACGGACAACATGGTCTATATCTACGGCGACGGGAGCAACCGGGCGCTGTACAGCGGGATGGACTATGACGGAATGCCCAGAGCGGACTATTTCCCGGATCAGTACGAGGTTCACGCCGGCGACAGCAACACGCCCATCACGTCGATGATTCGTCACTACGGTGATCTGGTGTGTTACAAGACGGATTCCACCTGGGCCATCACGCAGGACAGCATGGAGCTGGCCAGCGGAGACAACACGGTAGGCATCTACTGTACCCCTGTCAACCGCGACAAGGGAAACGTCGCCCCCGGTCAGGTGCGGCTGGTGGACAACAATCCGGTCACCTGTTCAGAACGCGAGCTGTATCACTGGATCAATTCCAGCTACTACACATCTACACTTTCGCGGGATGAACGGCAGGCACGGCGAATCTCCGACCGGATTCAGAAGAGTATCAAAGAGATTGATCTAACCAAGTGCTGCATGTGGGACGACAACGACGGTCAGGAGTGGTATCTCAGCCAGAACAAGGTCACGATTGTCTGGAACTATGTGACAGACACCTGGTATCGGTACGAAGGGATCGACGCCGTGTGCATGTGCAATTTCCACGGCGAGGTGATCTACGGCACGAGCGACGGACTGATTGCCCGCCTCACCTACGAATCCAAGGGTGACATGGGCTATCCCATCAAGGCAGAGTGGGAATCCGGAGCCATCGACTTCGGCGCTGCCAACATGCGGAAGTATTCTTCCAGCATGTGGGTGGGCCTCAAACCCGAAGCGGAAACGAGCGTGAACGTGAAGCTTATCACCGACCGGAAAGATACCTTCAAAGAGAAGATCGTGAGCAGCGAGAAGGCCAAGGTCAGAGGCCAGCCCTTCATGGTCAAGACCAAGCTCAAGGCCAAGAAGTTCGTATTTTACCGGCTTCTGCTTTCGGTAGACGAGAAGCAGCCTGCGGTAACGGTGACAGATGTGGAATTCCGGGTGAGACAGACCGGATACGCCAAGTGAGGTGTAATAGATGATAGGGAAAACTAACGCAGGAACCGTCCGAGGGATCATCAATGTGGTCTGCCCCAACGTCTCGACGGTTACCATGACACAGAGCGGACATGCCTACAGCTTTACACAGACTGGCACGAATTTGACCTTTAAGCTCCCAAACGCAGGGGAGTGGACGATTGCGGCAACGTATAACGGGATCACCGTAACAAAGCCTGTCACGATCGTACCCGGTGTTGTTCAGACGGTCACAATCGGCGACAGCATTGTGCTGTATGACCACGGCGTTTATGCGACCGGATTTGAAAACGGATGGACATTTGACGGACCGGGAAGAACGGGAATAGAGCACGACGATCATATACAGGTCGATGTGTTTACGAGCTGGAAAACAGGGACCTCAAAAGGCTCAATCGATCTTACCGGGTATCGAACGCTTAAGGCGACAATCACGGGAACACTCAGTGGTGGCACAGACCCTACAGAACAAATCTGGTTCAATGTCATCAACGGAAGCGGGACGGTCGTTGCTGGGAAAACGGAACGCAAGGGATCAGAAGGGGTAACGTACTTTGACACAACGTGGGTGATTGATGTGAGTGCGATTAATTATACGGCACGGTTTCAGCTGAGAGCAGAAACATGGTCGGGCGGCAGTAACCCGCGCCAAGCTGAAATTAATCTGTACAAGATAGAACTTCTCGCATAAGAGGTGAACAACATGGCATCTTTGCAGGAAACCTTTGCGCAGCGGCAGAACGAGTCCGCAGCGCAGATCAACAACATGTACGACAAGCAGGCCGAAACGCAGGCGGCAGGGCTCAAAGCGGAGTACGACCGCAACATGTCCAATGCTCAGGCAGCGGCAGATAGGATCGCGCCGCAGTTCCAGAATCAAGCCAACACGCTTGCGGGCCAGTTCGAGCGGCAGAGACGAAACGCTAACCTCAATGCGATGGTCAGCGGTCTCGGCAGCGGGGCAGGTCAGCAGCAGCAGAACGCCATGCGCAATGCTTTCGTCGGTCAGTACGGAGCCCTGAGAGGCCAGGAAGCCGGAGCCGTCACGGATGCCAACCAGAAGATGGCCGACCTCACGACAGCTTACAACAACGCGCTGGTCAGCGCCAGAGCGGAGACGGACGCCAAACGGGATCAGGAGCTTGTCAAAGCCTACGACACAAACCGCACCTGGTATGAGAAGCAGGCGCAGGATATGGCGCAGAACTACGGCCAGTTCGGGAACCTTCAGGACATTTACGGTCAGGCTCAGGCCAACCAGATGCGAAACACCTGGATTGCGCAGAATCCGGAAGTAGCCTTCCGCAGCGGCATGATCACGGCAGCTGATTACAAGGCGCTGACGGGTCACGCAATCTACTGAGGTAAGAGACGATGGCTGAAGCAGAAAAGAAAAACGTAGCAGTGGCCGCACCGACAGCGGTTACGACCGCAGCGGACATGAAAAAGCAGGCAGCGGACGCAGGCCAGTTCAAGGCCGCGTTCGATGCCCGCAAGCAGGGATATAACGACAACGCAACAGGCACAATCAGCCGTTCTCTGAACACCCAGAAGCAGGGCCTTGCCGACGCCTATCAGAAGAACGTCGCAGCCCAGGATCAGGCGACGGCGACAAGCCAGCAGGCTTTTGGTACTGCAAATCAAGACCTCGGTATTCAGGCTGGTCGGACTCAGGCGGGCATGAACAGCTATGCCGACGTCCGCGGCCTCAACCGACAGGCAGGGTCACAGCAGGCCCTGTCTCTCGGCATGGGGGCGTCTGTTGCGGCGGGGCGCCTTGCCCAGCAGCAGGAGATGGCCATGCAGGAGCAGGCGAGGCAGAAGGAAATGCTCAGCACCGACTACAACAACCGGGTGCGGCAGGCCATTGCCAACCACGACTACAAGCAGGCTGCGGCGCTGCTGGATGACTTCAACAATCAGAACACCTGGCTGGACAAGAACGCGGCAGCGATGGCAACGTTCGGGAACTTCACGGGCTATGAACAGCTCTACGGCCAGCCGCAGGCCGACGCCATGCGTCAGTTCTGGATCGGATCGAATCCGGAGCTGGCCTACAACACCGGTGTGATCGACGCAGCAAGGTACAAGCAGATCACCGGAAGGAACGCACCGGACTATGTACCGCCCAGCAGCGGTAACGAATACCGTTGGTGGGACCCCTATGCCGTCGGAGGAATGCCGACAGGCGGCGGAGGCGGCGGAACAAGCGGCGGCGGCTGATAATCAGGAGGCAGTAAATGGCTTACAAAAAAGATGACAACGGCGGGCAGGCGGCAGCCAGCGCGGCGCCTTCCGGAGGAAGCTCCGGCAGTGGCGGCGGCAGCAAAGTATCCGCAGGCGGAAGCTACAGCAAGGGAAGCTCTTCCGGCAGCAGAAGCTACGCAAGCAGCAAAGCCAGCGCCAAGGCCAGCACCAGAATCTCCGGAGCAGGTTCCAGAGATTCTTCCGCTCATGCGGCGACAAGTGCGGACCGGGCAGCGGCAGCGGGCAGGGGGAAAGTGGCAAGCTTTACCCCTTCTGTCCGCGGCGGTTCTTTCGGCAGCTCCGGCGGCAAAGGCTCGGTGTCTCCGGCATGGGTAGGGAAGAACCCGTACCAGTGGGGGAACACGACAGCTGTTGTCAACCACTGGGATGATAAAGATCCGGAGCGGCAGGCGAAGCTGAATGCCCTGGGCTTTGCGGCGGATGATCCGGACCGGACCTTCCACTTCTACGAGCCGGACAAGGGAGCACCCAAGAGTTATCTTGACCAAGCCAATGCCCTTAGCTCAGACCGAAATTATTACCAGGCGGGTAATTTCTGGAACACCATCAACGGCCAGTATGCCAGCGAGGAAGACCGGGTTTCCGACGCCATGGATTGGATGAGGGACGCGCAGATCTACGGCAAATGGGCCAAGGACCATGACCTCACCTATACCGACGAGAACGGTGAAGAGAAGAGCATGGAAGAGGCCTGGAAGGAAATCTGGTCCTACGCCAATGACATTGCGGGCGGAATCGGCGACAGTGACAGTACCAGAGCTCAGAAAAATATTCAAACCTACCTAACAGGTGGGGAATACAGTTCCGAACAGACCAAACAGCTTCTTGAACAGGCCAGACAGTTCAGCGAAAACGCGGAGAGCGAGAAGGACGCAAAACTCTGGGCGGATCTGGAAAAATCCCTGAACATCCAACTCAAAGACGATGAGAAGCGGGAGAAGCGGGAAGGCACTTTCCTTGGCAAGGCCGGGAATCTCTGGGATACTTTCACGGGCATGTTTGAGCGGCCTGAGCGGGAAGAGCAGGGAGAGCTGACCGACACGCAGCGGGCTTACCAGCAGGCGGCGGCAGAAGACCAGATGTATTCCGGATTTGCAACGGACCCCATGAGCGCAGCGGCGTTTGCCCCGGTCGCGGAGCGGCGGGATGAGCTGGCCGAACAGGTCAAGGCGGAGAACCGGGAAGCGGGACGGGAAGTCTATGCCGGGATGAGCCCGGAGGACAGAGCTGCGGACATGACGGAAAGCTGGCTCGGCGGACGCGGAGCGGGAACCATGGCGGGTGTCGCAGGCGGACTGTACGCGGCGGACTCCATGTTCTACGACAACGATGAAATCCGGGAACTGACGCAGCGAAAATTCATCGCTGACCAGAACCTTTTGACAACGGGGGACCAGAAATACCGGGAAGAATCCGAAGCGCTTCAGGCGCAGATCGATGAGGCCCAGAGAAGGGCAAACGAAACCGGGGAAAACGGAACTCCCCTCGGTGATGCTGCCGGGATGCTTCTGGATTCTGCAAGGGGAATGCATGCCACGGCGGACCAGCAGTGGCAGGATGCCACGGAAGATATGAGCGAGGGCGAGAGGTTCCTTGCCAATGTCGGAAAAACCGGCGCGGATGTCGCAGCGGATATCGTTGAGAACGCAATCGCTCCCGGCGTCGGCACCATGCGGATGTATCTCGGAGCAGGCGGCAGCGGTGCCATGGAGCAGGCCGGGCGGGACAACAGCGATCCGGACAGCATCGCAACGGCGACCATCACCAGAGCGGCAAGCGCCTGGCTCAGCACGAAACTCGTCGGCGGCATGGAAAGTGCCTACGGCCAGAGCATCCTCGGCGGGATCACGGAGCGGGCCTTTGCCAACGCCAGCCCTGCGGTTCAGGCAGCAGCCAAGACCCTTCTGAACACGGAGGGCGTGGAAGAAGGCCTCGAAGATATCCTCAACTATGCCGGGGATCTGATTCTCGGTCTGAACGAAGAAGCGCAGCTGAACTGGGACGAAGTGAAGCAGGATGCGCTTGTTGGCTACGTTCTCGGCGTTCTGACCAACGGACTTTCCGCAGGGATCAACTACAACAGCAAGGCCAGACACGCCCTTGCGGAGGAAGCGGTCGAATTTGCCCAGAGCGGCCTGAGCATTGAAGAGGCGGCGGAGATCGGGAAGGAAAGCACCAAGGAAGATATCGTCATGAAGCCGCAGCCGGAATCGGCGGATCTTCAGGCAGCGGCCAGAGCGGGAACAAACGCGGCGTGGAATGAGCAGGCAGCTTCCCAGAATGCGGCGATTGAAGGCCAGAATCAGAACGTCACGCCTGCTCCGGAAAATGTAACTTCTCAGGATGCAGGCGTATCTTCTCAGGTTGCACCGGAACAGGCAGCCGAGATGGCCCAGAGCCAGACGGCAGCACTGGAAGGCCAGGGAACGAATCCGCAGGCGGCGCCAGCCAGCAGTGGACCGACGGCAGACGCGTCAAAGCCCTATGAGGGGCCGACGCTTCCGGGGGCGAGCTACGGCGGCGAGGCGAGAGTCAAAGTCGGGAACACGAAAATTCCCGTGCATTTTGCCGTCGTGCCGATCTCGGAACTCAATGTCAGCCACGATATCTACGGGAACCAGAACGAGAACTACCCGTCAGAGCTGCAGCCGCGTGACCGCAGCAGAGGCACCGCACAGAATCAGGCCATTCAGATCGGGACAAATCTCGATCCTGAAGAACTGGAATGGAGCAACAACGCCACGACCGGAGCGCCGATCATCCGACCGGACGGCACGGTCATCAGCGGAAACGGGCGGACGCTCGGTATCAGCTATGCCCTGCAGAGCGGACGCGGCT
>Ga0326512_10002510_pt1 | contig 13592 bp, 9 predicted proteins | sample 1_2617_0518_D_FD_203652 | JGI IMG/M metagenome (GOLD analysis project Ga0326512, IMG submission 203652) | Bovine rumen microbial communities from UC Davis, California, United States - 1_2617_0518 | ecosystem: Host-associated > Mammals > Digestive system > Stomach > Rumen | place: USA: California... | reverse complement strand
GATAACATTAACATAGATCTTGTAGGGGTCGGAATGATATTTGATCCTGGTGTAGTCTTTGGAGGAGTTATCTTCTGACAGATTTTCTTCAGGTACTATAAAGGTACTCATGACAAGTGAAAGGTATCCTGTAACGATTTCCCCTTCAGGAATGGTATCATTATGTACCTGACCGTTGTCATCTATAAGATGTCTGTATTTTTTGTAGGATTCCTGATCCTCAGTTTCCGGATAGAAATCCCAGGAAAGATCAACACCCCGGTCTTTTAGTCTTGTGACAAGATTAAGATCATGACTTACACCTGCCAGGCTTTCACCCTCATCCTTTATGATTATGCCTTCAATGTTTTCGACGATATCCTTAAATACGGAATCAGCTTCCTCTCTGCTGTAACGCCTGGGGCTTACCTTTATATCAAGAGATACATCTGAATCGTCACGTAAACCTGAAACCTCCAGAGTGAGATTTTTGTCACTGCTTCCGTAACTGTTTCTTTCTATAAGGTTACCGCCTGTGATAATGCTTTCGGACTGTGAGCTAAGGAAAACCAAAAGGCTCAGTAAGAGCGATGCACCTATGCAGAGCATCTGCTCCTTCAGAAGTTTTCCGGGGATTTTCCGAATTTTCGCAGCGATTCTGTTGATCATGGATTTTAAGGAAGTGTTGCATATAATTCTGTTTTTCATTTGCTTATACCTCTATATCCATGATTCGTTTAGCCAGATAAACAGCCAGACAATACAAAAGAAGACATACAGTCATAGTCACACGGCCGATGGTGCTGTTGTAAAGGGTCATAAAGAAGTCCGGGGAAGACAGATTCATATAGATTATGATAACAAAAGGAATGAGGTTCATTACTTTCTGTTCGTACTGTTTTGATGCATTTAAGGTTTTTATATCCTCCATTATCTGCACCTTGTCTCTTATGATTCCTGATGTATGGGCGATGATCTGCACAAGGTTTCCGCCGTTTCGCTTTGCGGCGATAAAAATCTCGGCGAAATTGGATACATCATCAAGTCCTGAACGATGGGCAAAATCGGAAAGCATATCTTCTAAAGGTTTGTTAAGATCCAGGCCCTTAGTGAAGTGTTCAAATTCTCTCACTATGAGAGCATCCTCGGAAAACATGTGCTTAAGCTCCGGAACCGAAGCTCTGAAAGCATTTTCTGTTGAGTATCCTGCACTTAAGAATGACGACAGCGTAGATAAGGCTTCTTTAAACTGGTCAAGCAGTATCAGGCGCCTTTTTTCTGTAAGTGTGTTTTTTATTAGAAAAGGGTAAATGAGACATAAAGGCAGAGCTGCCATAAAAACAAATCTGCTTTGGTAGAAGGTATAGCTCACCAGCGCATTTGCAGCCACTGACGTCAGAACATGCCGGAGATATTCCGGTATGGTGAAAAAGTAGTCACTGTAATTTATTAATGAGTTTGTCTGTTTGTTTAAGGGCTGAAAGCTTTTGAAGCTTTTCACCATCGAATTTATAAAGCGGGTTAAGGACGATTTCTCCGTTTTCAACTCCAAGTACCTCCGATATTTCCAAAACTCGTCGTTTGCGGTCATTTGTTCTGCCAAGATGAATGACTACATCTATGGCAGAAGCTATCATGTTTCTTATGGCAGGCAGAGGCAGATCAGCAGCCTGAAGTATCATGACTTCCATACGTTTCAGCATGTCTTTTGCAGAATTAGCGTGACCTGTGCTTATAGAGCCGTCATGTCCTGTATTCATTGCATTAAGCATATCCAGAGCTTCTCCGCCTCTGACCTCACCTACGATGATCCTGTTGGGAGACATTCGAAGGGAGGCCTTAATAAGATCGGCCATGCTTACCTGACCTTCGCCCTCTGAGTTTGCATTTCTGGTTTCCATGGAAACAAGGTTACGGACATTCCGTATCTGGAGCTCAGCCGAATCCTCGATGGTTATGACTCTTTCTTCAGATGGGATGTACTGACTTAAGGCATTAAGGAAAGTGGTCTTTCCGCTGTTGGTACCGCCGGAAATGAAGATATTGTAGCCGGCCTTCGTAAGAGCTTTTACAAATTCTGCCGCCTCTTCGGAAAGGGACTTATAACTAATGAGTTTATCCATGGTGATGGGTTCCGGGAATTTACGGATGGTGACGGTAGGACCCTTTAAGGCTATGGGTGGGAGAACGACGTGGACTCTGGAACCGTCGGGAAGACGGGCATCCACTATAGGATTAGAAGTATTTACTGAACGGTTGACTTTACTTACTATGGACTGGATGACTTCTTCCAACTGATCTTCTGATTCAAAGCTTCTGTTCCACTTTTCCTGATGACCGAAGCGTTCGATAAATATATCCTTGTGGGAATTTATCATTATCTCAGTTATTGTAGGATCATCCAATAGTTCAGAAAGAACATCAAGACGGCGGAAACTGTTAAAAATTGCAGAACGAAGATAAAGTCTGTTTTTAAGGCTTATGTCATTTCTTGCCAGTAAAACCTCATCAATCTTTCCATAGAGCTCTTCATCAAGAAGGTTCTGCTCGTTTTTGAGATTTGAAAGGATTTCCTGTTTTAGTTCTTTTTTTATTTCATTTAATGTGTTCATAGTTATTCATAAATATAATTCTGTATTACGGCTTTTGCGAAATTTTGAAGACGTTCCGAGGTATTCTCCGGGTTGTCTGCATATAATATGTCCTCCTCCGGTTCAGGAACCACTATTTTTGATATATGGCCAAGCTGTTTCGGAGTCAGGGTTTTAGAAAGATAGTTTTCAAGGTGTGTTATTTTAGTGTTTTCCTTAATGTCATCAGTTACCGGCATAAAAGTCCAGTCACAAAGGGGCAGAAGCCCCTCGATGCGGCTTAATATGCTGTCGGTATCAAGAATGATGGCGTCTCTCCCCGATATATCCCGGAGGTGCTCAATGAAACTGACTGTTTCCTGGGGACTAAGAGTTGTAATATCTTCCGGGGCTCTTGCAGGAAGTATGGAGTCTGCATATCTGTTATGAAAAATGAGGTCTTCCAGGCGGCTGCCTGTAAGCTTCCCTTCTTTATAGAAATATATGGCTTCCGATAAGGTGCCACGGCACATAATGTCATCCTCAGGCATCCGATAAGAAGAAACCTCTTCAAGAGTCAGATACAGTGGTTTCATATCTCTATGTAAAGCACGGGTAAGAGCAAGGGCAAAGCGTGTTTTTCCTGAACGTCCTATGGGACTGTATACAATGTAAAGTTTTGAACGACTTCCGGAATGCTCTCTTTCGGAAGCAGCAGTTTTACGACCATAAACGGACATGATCTCACGAAGTATGTTTTCACCGGATTGGTACTTATATATCTGATAGTTTTCTTTATCAGAGGAGCACATGGGAATTGTATTCTTGGGGTCGATCGGAGTTTCTGATAGTTTAATAATGGATTTTGCAGGTATCTGATATAAAAGCTCCGGTTCCGAAACAATAGCGCTGTTCTGGTCATAGGAGTATCCTTTTTCAAATGAACCTCCCGATCCGTCATTGAACGAAGAACCTGTATCAGTTTTATTTATTTCGCTTCCAACAAGCAGATCTATGGGGTGATCCTGAGAAAAGTTCTTTAGATCATGATAGTTATCGAAAGAATAAACCGTAAAAGGACAGTTGGAATGGTTAGAAGCAAATTTTCTGAACCTGTCACAGTAGGTTTTATCTTCATCAAAGAAAGCAAGAATATGATGCATAAAAACTCCTTATCTATATTGTGTTTCCTTCACAGGCCGCTACGTGAGCCTTTAGAGTGAAGTAGTGATCAGTCCCGGAATTGCACCGAGAAAAACAGGAATCGCAAGGGGGAGAGTGCCTCTTTCCGGGAGCCTGAGACAGATTTCAAAAAAATTGAAATCTATAAGAAGGCACTTAAGTCCCGGAAAGGCAAGATTTAGCTTTTGTTTATAGGGGGGATGAAAAGCTGCAATATTTCTTTTTGATATAAAAAAGCTTTTAGGGGTAATGTTTGCTTTTTTAAGACTTGAAGATGCGAAAACTGTTTCAGCTTTGCTGATCAGGATAAATGCAAGAGCAAGGATGAGACCCGGTAGTAATATATGAAGACCATTATAGAAACCTGCCCATGAAATGATGAGAGCGATCAGCTTGGCGTCTCCTGCACCTGCATTGGTCATAGCGGTGAGAACGGACAGGATCAGAACTGAGATAAGAAAGGTTAAAAGAAAGCCAAGGGAGTATAAAAGGTTGAGAGAACCCGTCATATCCAGACAAGAGATACTTCGGAAATTGAGAAACAATCCGAGTAAAAGATACATACCTGTAAAAGAGTTTGGTATGCGTCGATCATATAGATCGGTGAGTGCTGAACCGTAAAGGAACTGCAATAGGATCAGATGAGATACTGTCATGTTGCCTCCGTATGAATTTGTGTGCTCAGTATATGACCTATATGCAGATATGCCTATAGTCTAAATTATGACAAGGTCTGAAAAAAGACTACGTGTTCTGAAAAAACAAAGCATAATAGTAAAAAAAGAGTATAAAGGCAAACTGTAAAAAACCATGTAAAAGTATAAAAAGCATAATCTATGGTTAAAATGCACAAAACAAACAGTTTGTGAATTTTCTAAACAATATCTAAAATTAGCACTCACCACTTGAAAGTGCTAACAATTGAGATATAATCATTACTATAAAAGAGAGACAGAACCGGGAGCATTGTATTGCCGATATACGGGGCAGATCGGAAGGTTTCTCCGGATATAAAAAGGTAATTACAAACCGGAAGGTTTTTCAGAGGAGGAGATTATGAATATTAACAAGTTTACACAGAAATCAGTTGAGGCAATAAATAAGTGTCAGGATATCATTACAGAATATGGCAATCAGTATGTGGAGCAGGTACATCTTCTGTACAGCCTTATAACTATAGATGAGAGTCTCATCGCCCAGCTTCTTAAAAGAATGGGAGTTTCCGTGGATGGCTTTAAGTCATCCCTTGAAGCTGAAATCTCAAAGCTTCCCAAGGTATCCGGAAACGGTCAGATGTATATGTCACAGGCTGCAAACCTCGCTCTTACAAGAGCTGAAGACCATATGAAATCCATGGGAGATGATTATGTTGCGGTTGAGCATATCTTTCTTTCCATAATGAAGGAAGCAGATCCCACGGTTAAGAAGCTTCTTAAGGAATATGACATTACGAAGGAAAAGTTCCTGAAGGCGCTTTCGGAAGTAAGAGGAAACCAGAGGGTGACCACAGATAATCCGGAGAGTACCTATGATACCTTAAATAAATATGGTTATGAGATGGTACAGAGTGCAAAGGATCAGAAGCTTGACCCCATAATCGGAAGAGATGAGGAAATCAGAAACATTATCCGTATTCTTAGCAGAAAGACTAAGAACAATCCGGTTCTCATCGGTGAGCCCGGTGTAGGCAAAACTGCAGTCGTTGAAGGTCTTGCTCAGAGGATAGCTGCAGGGGAAGTACCTGAGAGTCTTAAGGATAAGAAGATATTTGCCCTTAATATGGGTTCACTTGTGGCAGGTGCAAAGTACAGAGGTGAGTTTGAGGAGAGACTGAAGGCGGTTCTCGATGAGGTTAAACAATCCGACGGACAGATTCTTATGTTCATTGATGAGCTTCACACCATAGTGGGTGCCGGAAAGACCGATGGTGCCATGGACGCGGGAAACCTTCTGAAGCCAATGCTTGCAAGAGGTGAGCTTCATTGTATAGGTGCCACTACCCTTGATGAGTATCATAAGTATATTGAAAAGGATGCGGCTCTTGAGAGACGTTTCCAGCCGGTTCAGATAGATGAGCCAAATGTTGAAGATACAATCTACATTCTCAGAGGTATCCAGGACAGCTATGAGAGGTATCATGGCGTAACCATTACTGACAATGCCCTGGTGGCGGCAGCAATGCTTTCCGACAGGTATATCTCCGACAGATTCCTTCCGGATAAAGCCATTGACCTTGTGGATGAAGCCTGCTCCATGGTAAAGACCCAGATGGAATCAATGCCGGAGGAAATGTCTGCCATGAAGAGTCATATCACTCAGCTAAAGATGGAACAAAGCTCTCTTAAAAAGGAGGACGATAAGCTTTCAAAGGAAAGGGTTCAGGAGATAGAAAAGGAACTTGCAGAGCTTCAGGAGGATTTTGATGCTAAATCCGCACAGTGGGAAAATGAGAAGAATTCCGTTGGAAACCTTCAGCAGCTTCGTGAAAAGAGAGACCAGATACGTAAAGAAATAGAAAAGCTTATGCAGACAGGTGATTATGAAAAGGCCTCGATGCTTAAGTATCAGGATCTGGCTCAGGTTGAAAAACAGCTTTCAGACGCAGAGAACAGCGTCCACAATGAAGACAAGGCCCTTCTTCAGGAAACAGTAACCGAAGAAGAAATCGGTAAGATCGTAAGCCGCTGGACAGGAATTCCCGTATCAAAGCTCAATGAATCCGAAAGAAGCAAGGTACTTCACCTTGATGAGGAGATCCACAAGAGACTCATCGGTCAGGATGAAGCTGTTGAAAAGGTGGTTGAGGCCATCCAGCGTTCAAAGGCCGGCATAAAGGATCCCGGAAGACCCATAGGCTCCTTCTTATTTATGGGACCTACAGGTGTAGGTAAGACTGAGCTTGCGAAAGCATTGGCACAGAATCTGTTTGATGACGAGAATGCCATGGTCAGAATCGATATGTCCGAGTACATGGAGAAATACTCCGTTTCCAGACTTATCGGTGCGGCTCCCGGATATGTGGGTTATGAGGAAGGCGGTCAGCTTACAGAAGCAGTACGCCGTAAACCCTATTCGGTTGTGCTCTTCGATGAGATAGAAAAAGCACATCCGGATGTTTTCAATATCCTTCTTCAGGTTCTGGATGACGGACGTATAACAGACAGCCAGGGTAAGACCGTTGACTTCAAGAATACAATAATCATACTTACAAGCAATCTCGGTGCCCAGTACCTTCTTGAAGGCATAGACAGTAACGGAAATATTACTGAAGCCGCCAGAAAGAATGTTAACGACGAACTTTTCAGAGCCTTCCGTCCCGAGTTCCTGAACCGACTCGATGAAATCATAATGTTTAAGCCTCTCAGCAAGGACAATATCGGTCTCATAACAGACCTTATGATAAAGTCCATCAACAAGAGACTTGAAGACCGGAAGATATCCATCGAACTCACAGAAGCAGCTAAGGAATACGTTGCAGATTACGGTTATGAGCCCCAGTTCGGCGCAAGACCACTCCGCCGTTTTATCCAGAAAAACGTCGAAACCCTTGTAGCCCGCTCAATTCTCGAAGATAAAGTCCGGGAAGGCGACACCATAATCATCGACCAGCACCTCGGCAAACTCTCCACCGAAATAAAGCACTCCTAAATAAATGCTGCAGCATTTACATATATAAAACACTCTAAACCCCAAAAAGCTATCGGATTTCCCCTGGAAATCCGATAGCTTTTTTGTAAATAACTGTACGGCCTTTGATGAGTAAGGTCAGAGCATGCGGGCAGCGATTCGTTTTTAAATGGGTGGCCTCCGGCTCTGACCGCCCCATTTATCCCGAATTGTATGATAAACTTAAAAAATTTTTGAGACATGACGCCCATTAAGGTGTAGAATAGAGAAAGTACTAATGAAAGGAGATCGTGGCATGAAGAAAATGAGTCAAATCAGAATCAACGGCGGAGATGAAAGTACCGAAGAAGCATTGAACGCAATTGATGAATACATCAGAAGCAGAGCACTGGAAAATAAGCAGGCCCTTCACTTAAGACTTGTTTGTGAAGAGACCCTGGGTATGGTGCGTGCCATGACCGGAGAATTTGCGGCCCTTTTCTGGATCGAACAGGAAGACGGAGAATTCAGGGTAAGGCTTCAGGCTGATACCATCATGGACAAAGAAAAAAAGGAAGCATTGCTTTCCGTTTCTACAAATCATGAAAATGCAGCAGCAAAAGGCTTTATGGGAAAAATAAGCGATATCATTCAAAACGGGCTTTTGAGTTTTGATGAAAGTGCAAGGCTTCAGCAGGAATACGGTGTAGGATATGATTTTATGACCATGGGACTCATGGGAGAGTACCCCGCAGCAGGAGTTCCCATGATGTGGTCGCTTGAGAACTACCGTGATACGCTTCAGGGCTCTGAAGGAGAAGAAATGGAGGACGCCAGTGACGAACTGGAAAAGTCTATAGTTGCAAGTCTCGCAAAAGATGTTATAGTCGGTGTAAAGAATGATCATGTTGATCTGACCATCGTATGTAAATAATAAAAATATAAAATAGAAAAGGAAGAAAAACTATGTTTAATATCACAAAGAAAAAAGAAGACAGCAAATTAGATCTTGTACTCGAGGGACGTCTTGATACAACAACAGCACCTCAGCTTGAGCAGGAGATCAATGCAGAAATCCAGGGAGTAACAGAGCTTACATTTGATTTTGCAGCTCTGGAATATATCTCCAGTGCCGGACTCCGTGTACTTCTTTCAGCTCAGAAGAAGATGAATAAGCAGGGAAAGATGGTTATAAAGAATGTTTCTGAAGAGATCGACGAGATATTCAATGTTACAGGATTTTCAGACATTCTGACTATTGAATAAATCCTGTGATGTACTCATTTAAAATAATAGAGTATTTCAGGAGAAGGAAATGAAGCTTAATAACATAAGAAACACAGCTATTGCCGTTATGGTTCTTTCGCTTTCTATGAGTATGACGGGGCTTTCCGACTGGCAATATACTTTGTATGGGCCGTCTGCTGTATGGACCAATACAGTAACCGGAGAGCAGACGACAGTTTATGCGGGACAGCCCGCTCCTGACGGTACCCCTGCACCGAATCTTACATTGACTGCCCCGGAAGTGACAAAAAATGATACTGCCTCAGCGATTGCAGCAGCGAATGCAGCAGCAGATGCAGCAAAAGCATCCAGAGGCGGCAATACAACAAATGTGACTACTGCAGCTCAAAACGCAGCGGCAAGCGCAGCAGCCAATGCCAACATGAATACCAATATGGTGACTGTTGTAGACCGTGTTTTTTCCAATAATAACAAGGCAGGCACTCTGACCAACAGTCAGCTTCCTACTATTCGGACATCTGATCAGACGGCGGCCAATTCCTCCGGAATATCGGATGGAACTTATATCGGTCCCGATAACAGTGTGACGGCAAAAATTTCCGGAACCACAGTAGGTATTCAGACAGGAACCTACAGCTACAGAGTCAGTGAAGGACATATTGTTACCAATGCAGCAAGTCCCGAAGTAGGAAAGGCTCTTTCAACGGGAACTGCTACGGCAAACAACGGATCTGCAGCGAATGCAACTACTCAGAATACAACAGCTTCCGTTGCGGTATCCGGTAACACTTCAGCTGTAAGTTATAATGGAACATTACCATCCACAGGAAGCAGCAACATAGCCACATATCAGACACCGGGAGCCTGATCAAGACCGGACTTTTACCCTGAAATGTGGAAATGTAGTAAAATAAAGAGAAATATGTTATTATATTCTCCAAATGTGCACCAGCACATCTGGAGAATTTTTTTATGGCAGATAATGAAATAAAAAATAAAAATATAAAATCCGGTGATAATGAGAATACAGGGGACAGCGGCTTTGTCATAAACGTAAAGGATGTGACAAAGATATACAGACTCTACGACCAGCCTATAGACAGACTTAAAGAGGCCGTCAGTCTGACTCATAAGAATTATCATCGTGATTTTTATGCTCTTAATCATATAAATTTCAAAGTCGGTAAAGGTGAATCCGTGGGAATCATCGGGACAAACGGTTCCGGTAAATCCACCATACTGAAGATAATAACCGGAGTTCTTACACCAACAGATGGTGAGGTGAGCATTAATGGTATTATTTGTGCTCTTCTTGAGCTTGGTGCAGGGTTTAATCCGGATTACACCGGTATCGAGAATGTCTACATGAACGGAACCATGATGGGCTTCACAAAGGAACAAATGGATGAAAAGCTTCAGGAAATACTGGATTTTGCAGACATAGGAGATTTTGTAAACCAGCCGGTAAAGAGCTATTCCAGTGGTATGTTCGTAAGACTTGCCTTTGCCATGTATGTTGCCCTGGATCCGGAGATTCTTATTGTGGATGAGGCTCTTTCTGTAGGAGACGTTTTTTTTCAGGCTAAATGCTATCACCGCATGGATGAACTTCGGAGGAACGGAACCACCATACTGATGGTTACTCATGACCTTGGATCTGTCATGAAATACTGTGACAGAGTTATCCTCATAAATAAAGGAGAAAAAATCTCTGAGGGAAAACCGGGAGAGATGGTGGATCTTTATAAAAAGATTCTGGCCGGAAGATTTACGGAAGAGGATAAAAAGAATATTGCAGGTAAGCGGGATGCAGAGGCTGCCGTTTCTTTTATAGAAGGTCAGGATTTCGGAGTGGACAGCATTGGCGGCGCCGCCATGAAGGATGCAGAAGGACTATCGGTCTCAGAAGCTGATAGTGGGGATTCAAAAGATGACAACCCTGATTTCGGGCATCTGATGCAGGATGAGCTTAATCTTAATCCAAATCTTCAGCATTACGGTGACGGCAGAGCCTCTATTTATGATCTGGGTATCCTTGATGCCAGGGGGAAAGTTACAAACGTAATAGTTAAGGGGGAAACCTTTTCCATAAAGGAAAAGATACGTTTCAATGCACCTATAGAAGCACCGATTTTCACATTTACGATAAAAGACAAAAGAGGTGCGGACCTTACAGGCACCAATACAATGATCGAGGAGTGCAGCATTGAACCTGTAAATGAAGGTGATGAATATGTTTGCACCTTCACTCAGAGAATGACTCTGCAGGGGGGCGAGTACCTCCTCAGTATGTCCTGTACAGGTTTCGAGCAGGGAGAGCACGTTGTCTATGACAGAAAATATGATGTAGCATCCATTACAGTACTCTCAAACAAAAACACAGTCGGTGTTTACGACATGGAGTCGAAGGTGACTCTGGAAAGGCATAACAGATAATGAGTTTCACACATCATAAGACCAATTTGATAGAGTGGTTCTATTTTGATGATATGACCACAGGCATGGAAAGAGATGCCTCGGTACTGGTACTGGGAGACAAAGAGTATACGGCTCCCTTTATAGAACTCCTTGAAAAGAGAGTCCGTAATGTCTCCAGAAGACTTGATGAGACAGTATATGATTATATTATCATCCCGTCTCTTACAAAAAGGGTGCTGAAGATATTTAAAGGTGATCTTGAAGGCATGTTTAAGTCCCTCGCCGGCTCCTGGCTTAAGGAGGGTGGCTGCATTATGCTTGGTATGCAGAATGCCCTTGATATTGACCGCCTGGCTTCAGGGGAAAAAGAGGGAGACACCGTCTATATTCGCTGGTCCGAGGTCAAGGCTCTTAGGGAAAAGTTAAAGGAGAATGAGCCTGATTCAAAGGAATGGATGTATTATCCCGTTCCCGAGTTAAAGATGCCTCTTGATTTTTATACAGATGAACGTTTACCGGGCCCCTCTGAGGAAACCGAGAAGATAGGTCTTCTGGTAAAGGAAAACACATTTCAGGAGTTTGCACCGTCATACTTCTACATTTTTCAGCCTAATGGTCTGCACAAAAGCCGGGCGAAGGATTACAGAAAGTATCGCCCCATATACATTAAGTATAACTCAAGCCGCAAGCCGGAGTATGCCATAAAGACAGCTATATACAGAGATTACAAAGGGGTTAAGCATGTGGCAAAGTCAGGTATTACACCTGATGCCAATGCTCACATCGATTCTCTTACAGCAAAGGCTAAGGAGCAGCGTGAGGTTAATCCTATGCTGGAGGTACTTAAGGCTGAGGAAACAAGTCATGCTCTCGGAGATTTCCAGCGTTTAAGCTACCAGATATATCCCTATCTTGAGGGAAAGAACCTAGGCAGGATACTTGCGGATCTTATAAAGGACGGAGTTGCGCCTATAAAGGAGCTTGTGGAATCCGTTGATATGGTCATTGGCAAGAGGGATGGTGAGATAAAACCGGCAAATCTTGACTGCCTCTTTGATAATGTCCTCATGTTTAACGGGAAGCCCACCCTCATAGACTGTGAGTGGGTGCTGCCGGAAGCTGTGGATGTAAGATTTTTACAGTTTAGAATTCTTTACTACTGGTATCTTTCCTACAGAAGTGAGCTTAGTTATGATGATCTTTTTGGGTTTATGCGTAACTTTGGGTTCACTACTCCGGAATGCAATGAGCTTCTTGATAAGGAGCAGGAATTCCAGGTTTATGTCCATGGAGACGGGCAGGACAGCAATATCAATGCTTACTACGAGAACAAGGTGACTGTCCACAGATTCAACGAGCTCAAGGGAAGACTTGCGGTAGCAGAAAACGACCTCATAGTACTCGGTCAGAGAAACGAAGAGAATAAGATCGCTTTAAAAAAGGAACGTGAGGTTAACAGACTTACTTCGGTTCATGTAGCGAACCTTACAAAGGTCATCGAGACCCATGAGAGAGACATTGAAAACCTCATAAAAGAGAGGGATTACTATAGACTTCGTATGGGAATCAGGGGAAAGCTTTCTCAAAAGATAAGCAATGCCTATAACAGAAGATTCCCGGTGGGCTCACGCAAACGTAAGGTACTTTACTATATCGGGCAGAGCTTAAAACACCCGGTGAAAACATTACCGCTGTTCTTCACTGCGGAGGGCAAGAACCGTATAAGAGGCGATTTCAATATAGGATCTGCCTACAGTGAGTACGGAAAGGTAAGCTTTGAAAAAACAGATAAGCCACTGGTAAGCATTATTATACCCTGCTACAACCAGATAAATTATACCTATCAGTGTCTCATAAGCATCAAGGAAAACACGGATTTCCAGAAGACTCCTTACGAAGTCATCATAGCGGATGACGTGTCAACGGATGCTACAAGAGAGATCGGTTTTTATGCAGACAACCTGGTTATCGCAAGAAACCGTGAGAATATGGGCTTCCTTAAGAACTGTAACCAGGCAGCTGAGATTGCCAAAGGTAAGTACATTTTCTTCCTTAACAATGATACCAAGGTTAATGCAGGCTGGCTTGACTCGTTGGTTTCGCTTATAGAAAGCGATGATTCCATCGGTATGGTGGGCTCCAAGCTGGTTTATCCTGACGGACGTCTCCAGGAGGCCGGAGGCATAATCTGGTCAGACGGCTCAGGATGGAATTACGGAAGACTTCAGGATCCGGAGGAGCCGGAATACAATTATGTAAAGGAAGTTGACTATATTTCCGGTGCAGCTATCATGATCCGCACCGATCTCTGGAAGGAAATCGGAGGATTCGATGAGAGATTCGCTCCGGCTTATTATGAGGATACGGACCTTGCCTTTGAAGTACGTAAGCATGGAAAGAAGGTTGTGTTCCAGCCGAAATCCGTTATCACTCACTTTGAGGGAGTATCCAACGGAACGGATACCCAGGATACTTCGGGACTTAAGCATTATCAGGTGGTTAACCAGGAGAAGTTTAAGGAGAAGTGGGCTGAGGAGCTGAAGCAGCAGTCAGTTAATGACGGAAATCCAAACCCCTTTGCTGCCCGTG
>Ga0326512_10002509_pt1 | contig 13592 bp, 16 predicted proteins | sample 1_2617_0518_D_FD_203652 | JGI IMG/M metagenome (GOLD analysis project Ga0326512, IMG submission 203652) | Bovine rumen microbial communities from UC Davis, California, United States - 1_2617_0518 | ecosystem: Host-associated > Mammals > Digestive system > Stomach > Rumen | place: USA... | reverse complement strand
ACGCAATCAGAGCGACAGCGGGAACCGCTGAAAACGCTTATGAAGGGGGCGGGGAATGATGGAGCGTGAAGAACTGGGCCGCCGCTGGCGTGAAGCACAGTTTCACGCAATGGCGAAAGCAGCCGAACAGCAGCCGGAGCAGCCAGCGGAAACAGATCCCGAACCGTCTGTTATGCAGACGATAGCACAGCGGGCAGGGCTGAAAACAGGGCTTAACCCGTACACTTCCCCCAATGACCGCTTGCGCCGTTATGCTGGGCTGAAATAAGGGGGCGCAGAATATGGCATACAGACGACCGGACACAGATAAAACCCGTTTGAACTTTGAAAAAAGCATATGGGAGCAGCGGGAAGCGGAAACCGTCAAAAATGCTTTCAATGCGGAAGTTGAAAACGGAATCAGTGTGTTAATACCCTTCATTGATGAATACGCCGCTGAACTGCGTAAACGTGAAGGGCAGACCGACCCGGAAACCATTACACTTTTGACCACCTATTGCCAGCTGGAAACGCTTTATTTGCAGCTGATAAAGGAACGGAAGAACACGAAGACACGACAGACCACCCGACGCAGATAAGCGACCTGGCGGGGGCAGGACACAGGAAGGGGGGACAGATCGGAGCCCCCCGACAGGCTACATAAACACAGAGCGCCCCAGGGCGGGAACCTCGGACAAGATCACCGCCCCGGAGCGCCATACAGCACCGACCGACCGGGCCGCTTATATTGTATCACAATATGGGCCCATCTGACAAGCATTTGAAAGGATGGTACAAAATGAAGGTATTTATCAAGCATGATATAAGGGATAACCTGGGCGAACTGTCCACGATGGCCGACCGTGTTTCTGTGATGCTGAATGATGTGCTGAATGATATGCTTTACCCGCTGGACATGGGACGGGAAAGCGATACCCCGCTTGAACTGGCGACAGTGGCCGCAACGGAAGCCCACCCCGCCACCGTCAAGACGGAGATAGCCGACAGTGTGATTGAAGAAATGAAAGACAAGCTGACAGCCCTGCAAAAGCTACCCGATGCCCGCCCGCTGAAAGATGAAGAAATCCCATACGCCACGGGAGCGGATCACCGTTATTATGTGTTCGACGATGAAGAAACCCGGTTTATAGCCGCTGCCCTGGCCAAGCAGGAAGGGCCACTTGCGGAAAGGCTGAAAGAAGTGTTTACCGCTTTCCTGCCCGACGAACGCACCACCCGCCCCACCGAGGAAGCACACAGGAAAGATGCGGAGCCCGTGGAAGACGTTGACAAGCTGGCAGAGGACGAAGCCAAGGAACAAATGATAAATGAATACATGGCCAGCATTAACGACTTTGTTTCTGTAATTGAATCCAAGGAAGACTTCATTGACCGTATGATTGAATTGAAGCACGCCGCCCGCATCCTGGCCAGTGGTGCCGATATTACCATAATGTCTAATGAGCCCGCACCGTGGTAAAACCTTAAACAACAGGGGGAAGCAATTCCCCCTTGTGCTTTATTGAAGGGGGCGACCATGCTAACACCGTCACAGATCACAGCGCTTTTTGACTATGTGAAATTGTTTCGTTTCCAAGCCGAAAAGCTGACAAGGGAAGCCGCTTCCAATAGCAGACTTGACCCGGAATTGCGAGATGAAATAATCCGGGAGCAAAAGCGCCGGGCCCGCGAATTGACGCGACTTGAAAAAGCCCTGGGCGACGAAATAGAAGCCATAAACGAGGAAGTGAAACCGGGATGCAAAAGGGAATCCGAAAGCACACAGGGGGGCGCTACCGTCCCAAGCGTGAAGAAGAAGCGCACCCCCGCAAAGAAAACAGCCGGGGGCGGCAGGAAGAAAGGCAGACCACGCAAGGAACAGCCAGCGGAGCCCACCACGAAACGAAAGCGGGGCCGACCGCGAAAGACCGCCGCGACAGAATAGTAACATATCCGCAACGGCGATATGTGAACGACCCTTCACAGATCACCGGGAAGGGGGATAAATGTTAGAGGACAGATACAAAACAGACCGACGCAGCACAGCCAGGGCAATGAAATATGTGAACCGTTTCAACACAGATGCGAAGGACGCTGGCGGCATTTTTCGATACATGGCCGGGCCCACCTTCCACGGATCGGAGCAGAAACACACAAAGGAAAGGAAGACGAAACAACAATGAACAAAATCACCTTGACACTGGCCCCCCAGCACTTGCGCCCCCTGCGTCATATGTGCAAGGCCAATTATGAAAGCATCATGGCCAACACGGAAGCCACGCAGGAAGAAAAGCGCCTGGCCGCTGACCTTTACCACCGTGTCATGCTACTTCACAACGCTGTGAACGCCGAAGAAATAGCCGTGAACACCCGTTTGAAGTATGACCGTTATATTGCCAACGGGAAGCCCGTAAACGTCCATACAAGGGCCGCACAGCCCCCCGTGATGGATGAACCGACCGACACCGCCGCCACCGAGGACGGGCCACAGGAAGGGCCACAGGAAGCCGCTACCGGGGAAGACACGGAAGCCCCTTCCACGAACACGGCCAACATCTTGAAGCGGAGCATATAAGCACACAGACCGAGGACGGCGACCCGCCCCCGGTTTTCTTTCACCATGCTGGCGGGGAATCCGCTACTTTTTTTGAAAAAGGGTATTGCAATGCTTATATCCATATGATATAATGACTATGGTATATGGGTTATGGGTATATACGTATTACGTTATTACTATAACCGCGATAATACGGAAAGAAGGTGGAAACGATGGCAAGAAGGGAAAATAACCCCCTTTTCCAAGCAATGCTTAGAATGGAAAGGGAAGCACCGCCTAACAAATTACCGCTTGCACCTATGCCAGTAACTACAAAAATGCTGGAACAGCCAACGCAACACCCATTGAAGTCACAAGCAAAGAGAAAGCCGACCGTCGCGGAAAATATGGGGCTTGAAGATAGGTTTATAGAAATCGAACGGGAGCATTATACAAAAACCGACCGAACCCATATTAATATGCTTTACCGCGAAAAGGGCAAGGGCATAGTGTGTTTTTATGCTGGGCGCTTGCGTATTAAGCCCGAAAAAATGTTGAACGCGCAAGGAATCCTTGAACAGCTGGGACGCATAGATGCCGACCCCGATATTACAGAGGACACCTTAAAGGCACAAGTCAAGATCGCCGCCAATGCGTTGACAGATGGGCGAACCGTCAAACAGGTGGAAAGATACCTAAGACACGGACGCACAACGGGGAAATGGGACGAAACATTATTAACGGCGAAGCTGGAAGCCGCTACCGACACAATAACGGAATCCGCTTCCATTGCAGGATTGACCCCCGGCGACCTTATAGCCATTGTGTCAAACCTTGAAGCATATGCGGAAGATAATGACGCTATGGCCGACATAATGAAACGGGAACATGATGGGGGATATAATACCCCATACCAAGAAAGGAAACGCTGTGCAAACATGGCGCGACACTATGCAAACAAAGTCAAGGCCGCATTTGAAGCAATGACCGGGCAGACCTTCCCACAGCCCACGGGGGACGAATAACAATGTATACAATCAGCATCGTAACGCAGAAGGGCGGCACAGCCAAGACCGCGACCGCCGCCGCATTGATCGCAGGGCTAAAGCGCCAGGGCTTGAAAGTGCTGGCCGTGGACGTTGATCCGCAAAGGAATTTAAGCGCACAGATGGGGGCGGGAATCGGTTTATCTGTGTTCGATGTGCTGACAGGTAAATGCAGCGCCGACCACGCATTGCAGAATACCCCCCAGGCCGTCATTTTACCCGCTGACAGCCGCCTTGCCAGCAAAGACACAGTAACGGGCATGGGCGACCAATACGCGCTTAAAAAGGCCCTGGAGCCCTTGCAACGCCATTTTGACGTTGCCATTATCGACACCCCGCCCAACGTGGGGCCGCTGACAGTGGCGGCAATGACGGCCAGTGATGGCGTGATAATACCCACCGTCCCCGACCGTCACAGCATCGACGCTATCAAACAGACAATGGCCACCGTCGAAGCCATAAAGCACACAGTCAACGGGGGCTTGCGCGTCCTGGGTGTGCTGCCCGTCATGGTGCAAAAGCGCTTCACCGTCCACCGTGTGCAGCTGGCGCAAATGGAGAAGATCGCGGCCGCGCTGGGCGTGAATGTGTTTCCCACTATTCGATATTGCGCCGTGGTGCAGGAAGTTGAATTTACTGGCCATAGTGTTTTCGATGCCAGGAAGGGGAACCCCGCCGCCGTTGACTATGGCGTATTTGTCAAGGAAGTATTGGAGCAGATCACGAACTGAAAGGAAGGGAAGCACAATGAAAGGAATCACAAACCCGCCAGAAAACGGACGTATAATAGACGGGATGACGGGGAAGAAGAAGAAACCAACCGCCGCTGAATTGATGGCCCAACAAGCAGCAGCAGCCCAACAGACCCCGCCCGTGTTGTCATGGTTACAGCAGCCGGAAGAAGCGCCGGAACCCACCCCGACCACGGAGCCCACCGTTGACACGGAGAAGCCGGAAGCCGCTTCCAAGGGCCAGCAGGAACCCACCACGGACACGGGGAAAAAGGAAGACGATCCCGCCCCCACGGAGAAGAAGAAGCGGAAAGTCACGAAGGGCGGGAAAATCCTTGTTTCATGCTATATCAATGAATCCGACTATGAACAGCTTGAAAAGCTGGCACGTAACCGGGCCATTGTAGCCGGGGAGAAAAACACACGGGGGCAAGGCATAGGGGCCAGCACCATTGTATGCGAAGCCGTGGCCGAATACGTCCAAGCCCACAAACAAGAAATTGCATTGTGGGAATCATCAGCAGAATTTTTCAAGCCGGAGAACATAAAGCAATTCTTGATGGAGCAATACCGACTTTCACAAGAGCAATTACAACGGGAGATTGAGAAAGGGTAAATTACATATGTTTTAGTATAGTAATTAAATCACTTAACACAAAATACTTGTTAAAAGTGTGAAACTGTGCTAAAATAAACAGTGAAGAAATTGCATAAAAGAAGGGCCCACCGTTAAATGATTGCAGTCACACGGCAGGCCTAAACAGATAGGACACGCAGACGGCGCTGTGTCTATATGTATAATAACATATTACGTTAAGCGCGTCAATAGCAAATCCGCTAATAGAAACGAATTTAACAAGCGTGTCGTGAAAAAAGGCCCCTTCTTTGTGTGCATTTCTACCATACAATGGAAGGGGTATAACTATGCCTAAGACAGTCACGACACAGCAACCCGTCAGATATTGCGACCTGCCCGAAGAAGAAAAGGAAAAGCGCCGGGAATACCAACGGCAATACAGAGCCACCCACAAGGAATCTGTGCGCCGTTGGAATCAGACCTTTTATCTGCGTAGGGCCGCGAAACTTCTACAAGAGAACGCCAGGGCAGCAGCCGCAGCCGGGGAAGGTGATGCACAGTGACCACCGCCAGCACCCGACCGACAACGGCCAAGGGCTTTACAGAGCCCCGGAATCTTCCGAAGTATCTACAGGAACACGGGCGCTTTTGTCTGTGGAAGTATACATGGAACAAAAAACAAGAGAAATGGGACAAGCCGCCCCGCAAGCCCTGCTTTCCCGAAACGCCAGCCAGCAAAAACAATCCCGCCGACTTCACCGACATGGCCACCGCGCTTTCTTTCTCCGCAGGGTATGACGGTTTGGGTATACATATCGGTTTTTCTGACGATATTTCTGCAATCGACATAGACCATTGTATTGACGAAGCGGGCAACCTGTCCATGATGGCGCAATCCATCATTGAATTGATGGACAGTTATACCGAATACAGCCCCAGCGGGAAGGGAATCCGAATCATTTTCCGCGCCCCCGGTTTGGTCTATGACCGGGATGCCTACTTTATAAAAAACAGCAACGCAGCCCCCCGCGAAAAATGGCCCCAGGCGCAAGGGCTGGAAGTCTACGTTGCTAACCCTGATAATACCTATTACGTCACCGTCACCGGGGACACAATGCGGGCCGAGGATGTACAGGAACGCACCCAACAGGTATTGCAGCTATTGAATAAATACATGAAAAGGGAAAAGCCAACACCTACAAGTGTAAAAGCGTTTCCCGTGGGCGCTTCCCTTGACCTGTCCGACCGTGAATTGCTTGACAAGGCAAGGAACGCAGACAACGGCGACAAATTCAAAGCCCTTTATGATCGCGGCGACTGGAAGGGCCAAGGCTATGGTTCACAGAGTGAAGCCGACCTTGCATTGTGCGGAATCCTGGCATATTGGACAAACCGCGACCCCGCCCGCATTGATAACCTTTTTCGGGAAAGCGTGCTTTGCCGTGAGAAATGGGACGAGCGACACGGGCCGAACACCTACGGCGAAGCCACAATTATAAAGGCTATGGAAAGCTGTGACAAGGTTTACAGCCCCCGCACCTTTGACGCACCGCCGCCCCCGGAGCCGCCCGCCTACATGGTGCAACAGACGAAAGCGCAGGGGAAGCCGGAGCAGAAAAACACACAGAAGAAAGCCGCTTCCCGTCCCGCCGTGAAAGCTGACTTGCGGAACCATCCCGCTTTCAGGATCGCGGCAAACTTGCGGGCGCAGGGCGTACCCGAGGACAAGATTCACGCCCAGCTTGTGAGTTATGCCAATAACGATTGCGTCCCGCCGATGCAGGAAGAACAGATTGAAACCATATTCAATCTTGTGTTGTCCTATCCTGCTAAAACGAAGCTGGCGCAGATGCTTCCGGGGAAGGAACGCTTGAGCCGCGCAGCCCTGGCCGAACAGATGGAAGCAATGGGGGTTGGTATTCGCTATAACGTCATTACCTGCGAATATGAACCGCTGGGACGGACGGAAGCCGGGCGCGTTATGAGCCAGGACGATTTAATCACCCTGCTACATGATGCCCTTGCAGACTATTTCAAGGGCGTATCCTTCGACACGCTGAACGCTTACGTTACATTGCAGGCCCGTGAAAATGAGTATAACCCCGTATTGGACACCTTGCGGGCCGTTGAATGGGACGGGCGCGATAGACTCCCCCAGTTATTTGAATTGATCGGAATTGAAGCCGACAACCTGTCACAAGTGCTTGTGACAAAGTGGTTAAAGCAGTCTGTTGCCCTGCTATTCAATGATCCCGCTGACCCATACGGCGCGGACGGCGTACTTGTTTTCAATGGCGAACAGGGCGCGGGAAAAACGTCCCTTTTCCGTCACCTGGCATTGCGTGACGCATGGTTTGGTGAAGGAATGACCGTAAACGACAGGGACAAGGACACCACCCGCCGCATAGTTACAACGTGGATCGCGGAGCTGGGAGAAGTCGAAAGCACGTTGAAAAGCGATATTTCCGCGCTAAAGGCTTTTGTTTCCGCAGCCGTTGACCACTACCGCTTGCCATATGGCCGTAATGATGTAGTGGCCCCGCGCATGACTTCCTTGTGCGCCACCTGCAACAGTGACCGCTATTTGATCGACCCGACAGGCAACCGCCGTTGGTGGAGTGTTCCGTTTACTCGGACTATACCCCGCGCGGAACTTGTCGCCCTGGACGCTTTGCAGCTGTGGGCGCAGATTTTCGCGGAAGTCGCCCCACTGCCCTATCACGACAAGGCCGCTTGCTACAGACTGACCGACGAAGAACGCGCAGCCCTGGCGAAGCGTAACGGCGATTATGAGAAGCCACAGAAAGCGCAAACGGAAATTGAAGATATACTTGCGCAGGGCGAAGCGGAACAGCTTCCGAAGAAGGTTTTGACCGCTACCCAGTGGAAAGGCTACTGGCCGGAGCTACGCCCCTACGATGCCCGCCAGATCGGAGCCGCGCTGAAGAAGTGCGGAATCAATACCGAGGAACGCAAGATAAACGGCAAGAAAGGCCGCTGGGCTGAATTGCCCGTACCGCGCAGCAGCTACTAACCACCTACCCAGGCGGGGGAGCAATCCCCCGTCCTTTTTCATGCACACAGAGGCGGAAAACGTCCCCGGTTCCATCGGTTCCGTTAGTGGTTCCGTTGATTTTCGCACATGATGGAACCGGCAAAAACGCTTATTTTACGGGGGTTTTGAAGCTGTTTTTATTCCGTGGTTCCGTGGTTCCGTTAATGTCGCCTATATAGTAACTTTTATAGGGGGGGGATATACCATAGTACAGGGATAACCCCTATCCCCTACCCCTATTTTTCTGATTATATAAATATTTGATGGAACCATGGAACCTTAACAGAAAAAGCCCGTATTTTCAAGGGGTTTGGGCGGTTCCATCACTTTATGTTAAGCATGGAACCCGATGGAACCAACGGAACCAGCACAAAAAACGCTTTACCCCTCGCCGGGGAAATTGGAAGCCGCTACCCAAAATGCTTATTTTTTTCGGGGGCGCTGGAAACGTAACCACGACAAAAGTTAGCCCCCCCCCTATCTCCCCCGTAGGTGGGTTATGTAAAGCTAATCCGGTTGACAAGAGGAAGCCCTGGACACGCCAGCGCCGGAGCCTTGACACAGGTGGGAACCGATGCCCGTTGACAGATCACGGGGAAGCAGGGCAAGGCCACGGCCACGGGGGGCGCTTCCCTCTGTGTGTTTCCAACACCCCATCATTGAACATGGCCACAGGTAGAAGCACACATGACGGAGCAGCACCCACAGCCCCGGACGCTGTACAGATGCCACGCAGGACGGGGGAAACGTCTTTCGTGTGTGTTTCATCCACTGGCCACGGGGAAGGCCCACAGAAGCCCGTGGAAGCCCACAGGACGCGCCACAGATCGCGGGCAGGGGAAAGCACCGCTTGACGCTGGGACGCTGTACACAGCCCACAGAACAGCCCAGGACACAGCACAGAAAAAGCCGAACATTTATTTATAGAATATGTTTTAATGTTCGTGTTTTTGATATACCCACGGAAACAGCATATCGTGATACCCTTCCAATGGTATGAACATGATACCCAATGACACAGCCATATGATATTTCAATAGGGTATACCCATACGACATAGCAGAAAGAATATTTCAAAAAGTCCCATTTTCCCTATTGACATATGGCTAAATATGGTATATACTTTATGACATAAGAGGAACACAACACCGACCGACCACGAAAGGGGACACACCACAATGAAGAATATCAAGCTGAACGCCATCACCTGCACCCGCGAAGAAGCCGCCCACAAGATCGCTGACCACCTGCACCACGCTGAACCCTTCGCCGTATGGTTTACCGCTGGCGTAGGTCGCAGCTATGACGCTGACGGAAATATCATTTGCGCGTATGAAGCGCCCGCCCCCGCTGACGCGACTGTGCTTGACCTGGACGAACTGGAAGCCCAGCCGGAAGCCACCACCACGGACACCACCCCCACGAACGCCAAGCCCGTGACCGTGACCATGAAGCGGATTGACCTCTGTGACCTGATGTTGTCCTGCACCATCAACGCCCAGCGCCTGGAAGCGGAAGGGCACACGGCGAAGAAGTGGCGCAGACTTCACGAACAGCTGAAAGCCGCCCTTGACAGCTTCGACGCAGGGCAGGGGGAAGGGGCATAAGCCCCGCCCCCATCCCCAGCACCCACCGACCACAGAAAGAAGGTATTACAATGATGATGGAATACAGAACCCCCACAATGAACTATTCCCGCTTGTATGCTGAAATGCTGGGCGCAGGGCATACACTGATAGCCGGAGCCCAGGGAAGCGGGAAGTCAACAGTCATGGCCGGATTGATTCACACCGCATTGAAAGATAGCCCCGCTGTGTGCAAGATGGTCATATGTGACCCGAAGCGCGTTGACATGGTGGAATATAGCCAGCTTCCCCACGTTGAGCGCTATGCCACCACACCGAAGCAGATCGCGGAAGCCCTGCGTTATTCCCTGGCTGTCATGGAAGCCCGTTATAACGACATGGCCAAGCGCAGATTGAAGGAATATGACGGCGCTGTGCTGTATGTGTTTATCGACGAAGTGGCCGACCTTCTGACCGATGCCACGAACAAGCGCATCTTTACCCCCTTGATACAGCGCCTGGCACAGCTGGGACGCGCTGCCCGGATCACCGTCATAATGGCTACGCAATGCTGCCTTGCGTCCATCCTGTCCACCGCTGTCAAGTGCAATTTCCCGTCCCGTATGGCATTGCGGACAGCCACCGCACAGGATAGCAGGAACATTATCGACATGAAGGGAGCGGAGCAGCTTCCGAACCCTCGGACAGCCGGGAAAGCCTATGGCATATGGCGCAACGGCGCAGACGTTGACACATGGGTATTACCCCGCTATGATGAAGCGGAGCGCCAGCGCATCATAGACCACTGGACAGACAAGCGGAACAGCCGGAAGGGGCTGGGATGGTTTGGACGGCGCAGCGCGTGACAGCCCCGGAAACGGCCACAGGACGCGCCCACGCTGATAGCATAGGGAATAAGCACAGATCACAGCACAGGGCAGGAACAGCCCACAGAACGAAGCACCGACCATATGAAAGGGGAAGCATCATGGCAAAGATATTTTACGCAAGGGTAAGCACACAGGAACAGAACGAAGCAAGGCAGATCACAGCCGCAAAGGAACAGGGGGCCGACAAGATATTTCTTGACAAGCTATCAGGGAAAGACACGAACCGTCCACAGCTGAAAGCAATGCTTGACTATATCCGGGAAGGGGACGTTGTGACCGTCGAATCTATAAGCCGACTGGCCCGCAGCACCAAAGACCTTCTGAACATCGTGGAGCAGATCACGGCCAAGGGCGCTGAATTTATCAGTTTGAAAGAAGCCATTGACACCACCACCCCGCAAGGCCGCTTCATGCTGACTGTGTTTGCAGCTATGGCGCAGCTTGAACGGGAACAGATCAAACAGCGCCAGGCCGAAGGGATAGCCGAAGCCAAGAAAAACGGGGTATACATTGGACGCGCCCCGATTGCCATTGATGAAAAGCAATTCAAGGCAGAAGTCAAGAAATGGCGGGCCGGGGAACAGACAGCCGTCGAAACCATGCGCCGGTTGAATCTCAAAGCGAACACGTTTTACCGCCGTGTCAAGGAAATGGGACTATAACAGGATCACCGACCACAGCGCCCCGCACAAGGGCGCTTTTCTTGTGTGTTTATTGAACCCGCATACACAGGGGCTTTACCCTTCCATGTGCTGCACAGATCGGAGCCACGGCGCACGATGCCAGGGAAGCCGCTACCACTGGCCACGATCCCCCCGTGTGCTTCTTTCCTCGGAGCCACGCAGAAGCCCCGGACAGCCTTTTGCAGCCGTCCCACGTATTCCAATGAAGAAACACACAGGGGCGACCACAGGGGCCACCGCTGCCCGTATTGACGCAGCTGGGCCACCGTCACCAATGACAAACACCGTACCGCAAAACGACAAACAGAAACGGGCCACGATGCCCGAAAATCTCCACGCCACAGGGCTTTTGACTGTGTTTGCTCCATTCAATGACGGCGCGTTATAGCTGTCCATGTTGGACACCTGGCACAGATCGCGGCCAGTGTTCCCCGCATCAACCATAATATATCGTTATGATGCTATTGTTAAGGTATAACGATAGCTTATAGTTGCTTAATATAATCTTTTTAATCGTGTCACCACGTCGCAGGGGTTAGTTTTTCACCCCTTTTGCCCCTTCTGTCCTGCCCTTCCCCGTATTCGATTGAACACAACCAATTCCAACGTATTACGTATATATGATTTACCTGATAAACACGTTATACCCCCCTTGACATATGAAATATACACATGATATAATGTGTATAGCATAGAACGAAAGGGGGCGTAATACGTGAACATGATTCCCGACAGGCGAACGCCGGAACAGCAGCTTGCAGACATCCGGGCAAAGCGGGCAGAATACGCACGACGCTGGCGGGCAAACAACCCGGACAAGGAAGCGGCGATAAAGCGCCGTTACTGGGCGCGAAAGCTGGCAGAAAGCCAACAGCCCACGGGGGGACAGGCTGAAAGCGACTAATAGGGGGAAGCCGCTACCGAAACAGGAACAGGAAGAAGGTGAAAGGAACTATGGCACGACCTGCGATGAAGGTTGAAGCGTTTCAGAGTGTTGAAGAAATGGCGGCACAGATGCAAGCCAACGGCAGAAACAAGTTATACCCGGAAGTCGCCGCCGATGTGAAAAAGCAAAGTTTGGCCGACGTTGTGAACCAGCAGCGGGAACTTATGAAAATGACGAAGCAGCGGGGGCGCAAGATCGACCTTGACGACCTGGACGAAGTGGAAGCGTGTGTTGAAGCCTACCTTGAAGCGTGTGTTAGATCGAATTGTATTCCGTCTATGCTGAACTTTGCAGCGGCCAGCGGATGGAGCCGGAAACACATTTACAAATACATCAACACGCACAACACCCCAAGCGCGCTTTACCTTGACAATTTGCGCAGCAGCTGGGCCAGCATCATGGCGCAACTGGCATTAACCCGACAGGCCAGCGAAGCAACGGCAATTTTCCTGCTAAAGAACAGCGGGCAAGACTTGACCGACCGTTGCGAAATCACGGCGATACCGATGGCCCCGGAGCGTGAAGAACTGACCCCGGAAGAAATAGCCGCCCGATACCTGGACGCGCTTCCGGCACCCGACGAAACACACAGAAAGGATGATGGGGAATGAATCAAGCACAATGGACAGCTTTTAAAGCAGCCATTAAGACCCTTGACGCAGGGCCGAAGAAGATCGCCCAGGCCCGCGCCGAATACGACGAAGCCGACCGATATATGCGTGAACACAAGCGTATTTACTCCGAAGTCGGCCAGCAGAACTATTACAAGACCGTACAGGCAAAGCGCGACACAACCATTAAAGCCGAAATTGGCAAGATCGCCAAGGCCCTTGAAACTGTGCGTGAATACCGCACCTTCCCCGGGGAAGCCATTGATTTGAACAGTACACGGCTAATGAACGCCATTTCCGTTATGAACGTATTGGGAAAGAAGTTGCGCCCTGACGAACAGCTTTCCATAGCTGAACAGTTTAGAGGGCAACCCGCCGCCCTGCATTTCCTGGCAGACCTTTACCGTCAAAACGGGCTTTACTATGCTGACCATGTTGACGCAATGGCCAAGCCCGTTTCCCAAGAAGCGCTTGACAATCTTGACTATTGTGTGGGCGCATATGAAATGCTGGGCCAGTGGCCGTTTGATGAAAAGTGTTATTGGACGCAGCACGAATTTGAAGAAGCCGCTTCCCGCTATGGCTTCGACGTTGCGGACGGGCGCGACGCATATGTGGAAGCGCTGAAAGCAGCCAGGAAAGGCAAAAGCCCCGAAGAACAGCGCGTTATCTCCGACGCTATCATTCAGATACAGCGGGGGAACGAATACGGCATGGACGATTCACAGAAAGCCACCCTTTTTAATGGAGTTACCGAAAAGCTGGAATTGCTTGCCCATAATACAGAACAGCGGGAAATCTACCAACAGGCGAAGACGCAACAGACCGTTGACGCAATCAGAGCGAACGCAATCAGAGCGACAGCGGGAACCGCTGAAAACGCTTATGAAGGGGGCGGGGAATGATGGAGCGTGAAGAACTGGGCCGCCGCTGGCGTGAAGCACAGTTTCACGCAATGGCGAAAGCAGCCGAA
>Ga0326512_10002508_pt1 | contig 13595 bp, 19 predicted proteins | sample 1_2617_0518_D_FD_203652 | JGI IMG/M metagenome (GOLD analysis project Ga0326512, IMG submission 203652) | Bovine rumen microbial communities from UC Davis, California, United States - 1_2617_0518 | ecosystem: Host-associated > Mammals > Digestive system > Stomach > Rumen | place: USA... | reverse complement strand
ATCTAACCTATTATAACCTATGAAAACTTGTTGTGGAACGTCCCGTGCTGCCCGGAAGCAGCTCTAAACCCCCTCAGAAAAAGCTGCGCTGCTGAGCCGTTCCGTGACCCCGTCCATCTTCACAGACAGACGGGGAGAAGTAAAACTCCATAACTAAAATCCTAAAAATCCCATCGGCCTCACGGCTTGAAAAAGGGATACGAAATAGAATTAACATTAAAATCGAAACTCAAAATATAAGGAAACATTTATCAGCTCTCCGCCGAGAGCGATTTTTCAAAATTCCTTTTTGCCTCCTTTAGCGCTTCTCTGTCAGCAGCCCGCTTAATTTCGGGATTCATGTCAAGTGCTATGCCCGCAGCCGTGTTGGGCGTGTGGACGGAAAAGGCATTTGTGATGAAAGCTTGCATAGCGTCGAAACACGTCTTGTCGTGCGAGAAATTTACATCTTTTTCGGGCTTGTTCAGCAGGTCGAGAACCTCCTCTATTTTCTTCGACGCCTCACGCATATCTACGATGAGCGGGATGGTATAGCCGTATTGCTTTTTCCACTTCATCTGAATTTCACGCTCGGCTCTGTCGCACAACTGGCAGATGACGAGCGCAACGGACAGAGCAGCGCAAGTATCAAGATGTTCTAATCCGAGCTTGGACAGATAGTTGAAGATGGGATAGAAGAGGTGGTCGGAATGCCGGCGCATCACGTCTTCTGAACGGTCAAAGACATCGAGGATGAATTTGCGTCCCTTATCGTCCTGCGCAAATCTCACGACTTCTTTCAATCGTGATTCCAAATATTGGTCTGCGGTCTTAATCCTCTTTTTTAATCCGAACCTGTAGATGCCGTCCTTCTTTGCGTATTCCGCAGCGTCGGAAAGCCAGAGGCTCGCCAAGTTGTAAACGGGAGCAATCCTCAATAGCCATTCGCTGCGTCCGTGGCAAATGCTCTCCGTGAGCTGGTCGAGGTCACGGATCTGGCCGACTTGCAGCATCGTCTTTAAATCATCACCGTAATGTCTCATAATTCTGATCTAATTTACGATTCCTCATTGCTTTCACTCCGTCTGCGTAGCCTGCCTCATAGCGGTCGCCGTTGCGGAGGCTGTCACAGACGTGCGAGATTGAATCCACGACCAGCGATGTCTCCCGCCGCTCTATTCCGGAGCGGACGACAAAAGAAAGGCTTACCAGCACAAGAGCGATTGCGAATCCTGCCAAGGCTCCTGCGGGGTGTACCCCGATAGCCTTGTTAAGCAATCTCCAAGCCCGTATGAGAGCCTTTATTGAGCCTCGGGTAAGGATTATTAGTAGCCCAAAAATAATCGCTCCTGCGGCGTAAAATAGGCTCTTCCATAGGTCGAGCCAACCCTTCCATGTTATATTAAGTATCTTCATATAAAATATTCTTTATCTTTACATTCATGTACCAACTGTTCAATCTTTCTTCTGTTATTTCTCCCCGCCTTGATGTCGAGGCCGCACTTTGGATTTCCGTCCCAAGAAAATCTCAAGAACCGACACTGTCGTGGTGAGAAGCAAATGTCGCATGGCTTTGTCATTGGATTCTATTTTTTTTTTGCAAAATGCTTATAATACATATAGGATATGTGCATGTGAGCACCATGGTAAAAACTCTCTGGCCTTCACAGGTGGGAGAGCTATAAATCTGTATATTGAAAAGTAAAGTTTACTTACTGTAAACAGTTTCCTTGAAGGCTTTTGCAGCCTTGAACGCTACAGCCTTGTGTGCCGCGATCGTGACTACCTCACCATTCTGCGGATTTCTGAAATTGCGTGCAGCCTTGTCAACTCCCTTGAATGTTCCGAAGCTGTCGATACGTGCCTCATCACCTGCGGCTACCGATTTCGCAATCTCATTGAACACTGTGTTCACTGCGATAATACTCTTCTCAACTGGGAGCTTAACGCCATTTGCTTCGAGTGCTTCTTGCACTTTCTCAGCTAATACTTTCTTTGTTACCATAGTCTTTGTATTTGTTATTTTGTTTGTTTAAGGAAGCAGTCGCATTCGTATTTGAGCGCCTGTAGCAACAGCTTCCTTACATCATTATCCGTGAAAACCTTCTTGTCACCGACGCTCTTGTCTATAAACGACTGCCAGCTCATGTTACTTAGTTTCCTTCTCGAACACGTCAAGTATCTTTGTCTCAGTCACGGAGACGAACTCATAGTCGGTCATTGTTCCGTTCATCACTTCCTCGGTGTTCTTGCGCGCCTGTTCGAGAGAGCCTGCCTGTACAAGGTACGTTACCTTAGACTTCTTCTCTTCCTGAGTCTTCTCGTCAATAGTGATGAAAGCGAGCTTTACTCTGTAATACTTGTCGTCGGTGTCTTTGTCAGAGAAGAAAATCTCGGAATAAGGTGCCGGGTTGATATTCTTGATGTCAAAATCACCTGCCATATAACTATCAAGCTCCTTTGTGATACTTTCCTCAGCCTCACCGAAAGTGATAGCGTCTACGACATACACCTCGTTTACTTTCTTTACTTCTCCGTCCTCCATTGTTTTGTCGTAACGGACAATGGTTTCAAACCATCTCTTGTTTACGTCTCTCATAATCAAAAATCTTTAAGTGCTTTATAAAATGTATCTCTGTCAACTCTATTTGTTTCGAGGAACAGCTTGAATATTACGTTCAGCACTGCCTCATACAGCTTGTCGAACTCTGCCTCACTCATCTTGTCAAAAGCTATGCTCTTTGGCTTCTGAATCCATTCCTTGCGTGCCACGGAGTAGAACTCATCATAATACCCGGCAGCGACTTCCAGTGTGTATCTGAACCCGTCTATGGAGTCGTGGAAGAAGTCGCGCTGTTTCTCTGTCAGGAATCCGTAGGCAGTGTTAATCATTGAGAAAAATTTCTTGTGAAACTTATAATTCCTAAGAACTTTTACACTTACCTCTACTGCCTCGCCTTTCTTTATCTTCAAGGCGGCTTGTTTGTCATCTTCACTTGCCGGGATAAAGGAGAAGTCAGCACGACGGATTAAGTTGAGCTTCATAGGCTACTAAATTAAATCTATAGTACCTTCTGTGTTCTTGTTATACGAAAGAACTTTTACATCCTTGCCTTTTATGTAGTAGTTCCAAGTCTTAACGATATATTGTGTCTTTACGAAACTCGTCATAGGAGCTTTTGCTACAAGATCTCTGATTAAGAGATCTCTTAGAAGATTTATAACGTTTACATCGGTTTCCGTGAAGCAAAGACGGTTGAAAAATCCTCTAATCTCTTCGTCAGAGTGATGCAGCCTTAGATACAAGAATGCGTACATACCTCCGATTTCAGATGATTTTAGCAATCTTGTGTTGCTATAACAACGTCTTGCGTATGATACAATATCATCCCATAAATCGGGTTTAGAAAAATATTCATTATACTTTGTATCTATTGTATTTTTGCAAGATGTTTTACCTTCAATAGCGCTTGGACGAGCATACCTATTAGACGAAATGAACGAATTTGTTGCGCCTATCGCAAAGAAGCGATTGATAGTCGCTGATACGTTTGTTGCGTCTTTCACTCCATTCATCTTGAAAAGGTCTGCAAGATTTCTTGGTTTAATCTCTTGGTCGATGGTTTTCATAGTTTCTTTGTCGAAACCTTTTATTACAATCATCGGGAGAGGCTTCCCGAACTCAACGAGAGCGGCAAGTCTGTGTTGCCCATCAATAAGCTCTCCGTCTCTATCGAAGCGTATCGTGTCGCCATTAAAACGCCAAGTTCCTTGCTTCATGTTATTAAGCAAGGATTTCACGTGCTCTTTATTTCGATTCCTATTGAGATTATTGTGGTTCTCCAGAATATCTTTGGCTAATTCTGGCGTAATCTCTTTCACCTCGATAGAAATACCTTCAAAATCAATCTTGTTGTTAGTCATATAACCTTATTTTTACGCCCATCCTTTGCATTATAGCGTTTTGGTTCGAGCTTGTTATATAATTCTTTCTAATTCAAAGCCGTGAGCCTTTAAAAGGTCCACGGCTCGTTGTATTCTCAAATCAAAAGGGAAGTTGCTCTTCTTCTTTTTGCTGCGCTGTCTGAGATGGAGTCTGCGGCTGCGCTGTCTGTTGTGCAGGTTGCTGAGCAGTAGGCTGTGCTTGCTGAACTCCGCCTTGCGTAGGGCTTATGCAGTGAAGTCCGTCACGCCAAATAGTGAAGTTGTTGAACATCTTCTGCGTTCCATCCTTGGCAGTGTAAGGACGAGCTTCACAATCGAAGTCGACACTTACTTGCAGACCCACCTGCAACTTGCCAATGATATTGTCATCCATTGTTGGAAGAAGGATAGACAGCGGATAGCGCCCCTCTTGGTACGTAACCGCAAACTCTTGTTTCTTCCAAGCCGTTCCTCTCTGTGATGTACCCGACTGTACCGGGCCTACGTATGAAATTTTACCTTCTATGTGCATTGTCTTATCTGTTTAAAGAATTTTTGTTTAAGTATTTCGTCAACCCCTTACTCCTGCACCACTCCATGAAGTCGTGTACGAGGTCTATATTATCCTGACGCATCCTTGGGTATCTCTGTACCCATATTGGAGGCTCGTATCGTGTGAGCGTCAGTCCTCTCACGTCGTAGCCGTTTCTGTCCTTGTCGTAACCGTTAAAGTGGAACAGGTCAAAGTAGAACCAATCAAGGCCGAACATATCAAGGTAGAACCTCCACTGACACGAGTGCATGTAGTCCTCATCCTTGATACGTCCGTATTTCGTCTTGATGTCTCTGATGTCAAGGCCGTCAATCATATCAGCGCAGCCCGTCACCACAGCCTCCCCGTAGTCCTTGTATGTCCTTATCTCGTGCGAGGCGTGTGGGTGTTCGTTTCGGTATCTCATTGCCACCTTGCACTGATTTACATCGAGCTTTACCTTGAACCCTTCAATATCAAACTCTCTGCCTTCTGGAATGTCAACCTCAACCTCTTTGTTGCGGTACATAACCTTTTTCTTCTCGGCTTTGAGCTTAACGCATTTTGGATTTCCTGTCTCTACGATAGAATGGAATGCCGTGCCGATGCGTGTGTACTCTGAACCCTTGAACTCTCCCGTAACATTAGAGATGACATCCTCCTCAGAAGCATATACATCAAATCCGTCTCCGTCGGTGTATATCACCTCGCTGTCACGGAAGCGTCTAAAAGCCTCAAGAGTTGTGACTCTTATCAGTGCCTTTTCCATCGGCTTTGTCCTCCTTTGGCTCAGCGTCTTTCTTTGCTGTCTTTTTGGGCTTTGCCTCCGCACCTACGTTCTTATCAACGAAAGCCTTGGCCTCAGCACTGAACTCAAAACCTTTCTTGGCAAGCTCTGCCTTAGCAAGTGTGAAGAACGGGATTTGGAAGTTCTTTGCAAGCGTCTTGGTGAGCTTTAGCATCTCGTTAGCCTCGTCAACGCTGCTCACCTCATGGAGCTTGTCGATAGCCTTGAAGTATGCCTCGTTGTTCTCGCTGTGGCCTACGATAGCCGCCTTAGTTTGCGCGATGATGACCTGCATGCAGGTGTTGAAGTCTTCCGGCTGTGTCGTTGCATCGGGTATCTCTACCGTGCCGAGACCTGCCGTGTCCTTTGTTACAAGCGTACCATTGATACCGAAAGCAATCTTACGCTTGTTGTCAGTCTGGTCTATGAATACGTAGCCCTCTTGGTCAGCCATACGGTTGAGAAGGTTCTTCGATGATCCTGTACAGTCAGGCTCGTGCGTTATCATATCGTCACCGCCCTGCTTGTCGTGGCAAATGAAGATAAGGTCAGCACCGAAAGAGCGGATCTTAGAGATGAACTGCTTGAACATGTCGGCGATAGCTCCGAAGTGCTTCATTTGGTTGCGTGCAAGGCGACTGTCGAGACGCTGCGTGTAGTCCCACAGGTAGTCATCGAGCATTGCCTTGGCAGTGTCCACGATGATTGTCTTGTAGCCTTTCAGATCCTCGATGGAGTTCTGAATGTCCTCCCAGTTTGAAGCTGTGAGGGTGTCTACACGTTTGATGGCTCGGTCGTAGCCTCGGTCCGTGTCAATAAGTACTGGGTTCTCGGCTGTGACAGCCACTGATGTTTTACCGCTACTGGGAACACCATAAAGTACCATTACAATGTTACGCTCCGGTATCGGGGCACTTTTCTTAATAATTGGCATAATACTATATTTTATTAGTTGTGTATTAATTATATTTTTTTTGTGCGTGCTGTATGTTACCCACATTTTATATGTACATACACCTGACATACAGTCAAGGCTCAAAGCTCCGAGCTGTATGTCACCCACATTCCGGATGTACATACACCAAACAGATATACCCATTCAGTTGGCACGAAGCTGTATGTTACCCACATTCCCGATATACATACACCTGGATGATTACCGTTGGAATCAGCGGAGCAGCTGTATGTTACCCACATTCCCGATGTACATACACCAACTGTAATAATATGTGTTACCTTGTATCTGCTGTATGTTACCCACATTACCGATGTACATACACCATTTCCTATGTAACTATCACATTTTCAATACTGTAGGCACTTGCCGAGTGATTAAAAATCCTCCGCTTAAGGCGAAACAGCTCACCCGAATATCATTTTTGTGATTCTATTTTTCTACTTCAACCTTGATTCCATACATCTTGGCCTTGTAGTCTATCTTAGACTTTAACGAATGATACGACCAGTTACGAAGTACGAACTTGTCATCTTTGGCCTCCTCCTCTCTGTGCAGTTGGTTCATCAGAGCTATCTTTCCGCACTTGTGCTTAACGGCGAGGTCAATGAGCATTTTACTATAAGTATGAAGCTTGGTATCAACATAATTTCTTTCAACTTCTCTCCATCGCTCAATAGCTTTGGTTTTAGCGAACCTGCCGTGTCCTCCACGAGAATATCTGTTGTTTACCTGACACCGCTTTACGGTTTCTTGGATTTGCCTACGTCTATAATTGAACTCCGCCTCAGTTCCAATCTCCCAAAGCTTCCAGTCGGTGTCGATGTCACCTTTCTGTTTGATGTCAGTCGTGCAAACTATCGGGTTCATCACGCCGAGGAAAGCATACAATGTCTTGTTCTCATCGAGTTTCACAGTCTTCTTTGGAATGTCTACGCAAAGGAGTAAGAAAATTTTCTTCTCGTCTATCTGTAGGCTCGATGTACACATCTTGTACTTACCCTCGACGACGGCCTGAATGATGATTCTGTTACCGCTCCTATCTTTGCCGAACTTGCATTGGAACGGTATGCCCATCAGCGTGAAGAAGCATCCGTTGTGCGGCTTGCCTTCCTTGTCGTTGTAGTCGGAAAATCGTAGGTTTCTGTAGCAAGAAGCCTTGAATGGAATAGGCATATTAGCTTTGTAGGATCGTAAGCTCTTGCTCCACATGCCGCCTTTCTTCTTGTCGTCTTGGTACATCTTTCCAACATTTTGCAAGACGGACGATAACATGCTCATATCCGCCTGTCCTTTGAACTTCTCGCTGGCAGCTACATACGGGGCGTTCTGCTTCGTTGCTTTCTTACCAGTGCAACCGAGGAATGTGAGCTTATCTCTGTCGTCATCTGACAGGTAAGGCGTTGTGTTATCGAGCATAAAAAGATGCGAAACACCTAAGTTTGCCGTCTTAACTGCTATATCTCGACACTTGTAAATTTTGTCGTAATATTCCTTGCGTAAGTCCTTGTCGTCTTCGCACACAAAGACTTCAATTTTTCTTGTTATTACCATTGTTGTACTGTTTGTCGCTCTTACTGTATGTCACCTGTTTTTTGTGCATCTGGACACAGTGGTCTCCTCGCGCACTGTATGTCACCTATCTTTTGCATGTACGCCCTGCTGTATGTTACCTTCATTTTCTGAGTACATACACCATTTCCGAACATCTCGTGCGCTGTATGCAACCTACATTTTCGGTGTACATACACCAATATGTAAATTCACGCAATTAACAGACAGCTGTATGCAACCTACATTTTCGGTGTACATACACCGTGATTTGTATAACTCTCACGTTTTCAATATTGTAGGCAACTTATTGAGTGGAAAATCCCTCAACTTAAGGACGTACAGCCGCCCCGTGTATAGTTTATTTGTTTTTGTTCACAATTTTCTCAGCCGCCTCATACAACTTTCTGACGTCCTCATTTCGCCTGTACTCGAATTTATCGGACTCTAACTGAAGCCGCATTTGATTATTCATCTGCCGGAGCGTCTTGTTCGCTTCCCTACATCTGTCGAGTTCAATCTTGTTAGCGTCGTTGCGCTCTAACAGATCTGCCATGTAACCTAACATGGACTTGCCTTTAATAGTTACTGTCTCCATATATTTTCCATTTTACAATATTCCACAACTATATTCATCTATGTGATACTTCGTCGTGATAATTGTACGAAGTCTGCGCTTTCCCTCTTCGGTTTCAGCCATATTTTCATTAAGGTCTTCCCAACTCTGCTTCTTTGCCCATTGAAGAAGCTTTTCGTCATGCTCGTTCATTTTTTTTTTTACTTACTGTATGTCACCTGTGTTTTTAGTGCACATACATATTTGTCTATGTAACTTTTACACTTTTAACGCTTTAGGTAATTTGCCGAGTGGAAAATTCCCTCCGCTAAAGGACGTACAGCCGCCCCGTATATCGTTTAAATGATGGCTCTGTGTTCTTCCTGCGGGCTTGCCTCCGCCATCGGCCACATTACGTCGTGCGAATCTCGGAAGCCCTTGTACTGCTCTATGCGTCTTCACTATTGAAGTTTCTCCACCTCAGTACAGGACTTCCCTATCATAGCCTTCTATGTTCGTCTGTTCCAGTATGTCAAATAGCGTATGCAGGGCGCCATTCTGCAAAACTCCTTTCGGAGACCCGTTCGCGATGTGTTGGTTTTTAATGTGAGAGCTGTCGGAATCGAACCAACATCTTAAGTTTAGGAAACTGACGCTCTATCCATTGAGCTAAGCTCTCATTGAAGGCTCACCTTCTCAGAAGCTTTATTATGTCGCTCTTGAAGAACCTCAGAGACTTTCCAAACTTGGAGTGAGGAATCTCGTCTATTCGGTTGTAAACGGATTGCTTACTCATGCCAAGGATTTCAGCTACCTCTTCAATCCCGATGACCTCCGTCTCGACCAGTCCCTCACGCTTTTGTATTTTGAAAAGCTCCTCGGCGATGAGCCTTGCGTCATTGCGTGTCATTCCTTGATAGCTTTAATGACAAGTGGGAAACCCTCCCCGTCTGTCTTGCCTTCCATGCACGTATAGCGCTTTATACCCTTTACTGGTTTCAGCGTAGGAAGCTGATACGCAATACTTTTGGCCGAATGCCTTGCGGCTCCTGTCTTAAAGACAAACTCTTTCTCCTGCCCAGCCTTGATTTGCAGAATGTCGTCGTAAGTAATCTTGTCAATCATTTATTTGCTTGTTTATTTATATAATTTAACTTCAAAAACTTGGCGGTACGGAGCGAAAACACTATCTTTGCGATGGTAAAAGTTTAGAGATACGGTGTTGAATCGCATCCGAGACCGCCTTGTTTTGCGTTGTTTTCAAACAACAGTGCAAAGATAACAATAAACAAGCATATAAACAAGTGTTTCGGTTGTTTTTAACACATATTTAACATTTAAAACAACCGCTATGAGAAAGAAGAAGATAGATGAAGCAGGGCTTCCGAGTGAGAATCTCGCTGTTTATCAGCTTGTTAGCAAAGAAAGCGGCGGAATAATAAAAGATTTCGCATTGAGGTTGAATGTCCCTCCTCAGACAATCCAACGCTTGTTCAAGATTGACAAGCGGACAGGGAGATACCCGAATATAACTTCGGAGATGAAAAATAAGATAGCCAAAACCTTTGGCCTTCAAAGTGACTGGTGTGAGTCCGTGTCAGAGGAAATAGAGGAAAGCCGAAAATGGCGTAGCGAAAAGGAGTCTTCCGATACTACCCCTGCAAAGAGTATGCAAAAACCAAGAATACTCAACTACGCAATGGCAGGACGTCTGTCAGAGGAACTGGCAGAAGCAAAAGAGTATGCTCCTGTAAACCCTCTTATACCCGACTATGATTGCACCATTATAATAAGAGGTGACAGCATGGAGCCTACATACCAGAGTGGAGACGAGATAGCTCTTAGGGATGTTACCAAGACTGGGTTCATTCAATGGGGTGCTCCTCACGTAATGGATACGACTCAGGGAATAGTCTTGAAAAGACTGTACGATGATCCTAAAGGCAGTGAACTACCCATGAGCTAAAGACTCATGGGCTTCGTGGGCTGCGCAAGCATCCTTGCTCATATCTCCGCACGCTTTGATTTCCGCTGTTCCGGCGGTATGTATATTGTGAAACGCAAAGCGCTTAATATTGTTAGCAGCGAGCAAATCTCTATCATGGATTGCACCGCAAACAGGACAAGTCCAGTGACGCATAGAAAGAGTCAGATTATGATTGATATAACCACATGTACACATCTTGGAAGAAGGTTCAAATCTTCCGATACGCAGAATATTAACGCCATGTTCCTTTGCCTTGTATTCAAGCAAGGTGTTGAAGTGGCGTATGGCAATGTCTTCGAGAGCTTGCGCAAGGTGATGGTTCTTCACCATGTTGCTTGCGGTGAGCGTTTCAAGACAGATGGTGTCATACTGCGATACCAAGTCATGCGTAACCTTGTGGAGAAAATCATTCCTCTGATTGGAAACTCTTTCATGCGCCCTTGCGAGTTTGAGCCTTGCACGTTCCCTGTTCTTAGAACCTTTGGCTTTCTTGGAAAGGGAACGTTGCAAACGCTTGACTTTCTTGATGGAGCGTTTCAAGTATTTGTGGTTCTGTATCTCCATACCGTCAGAAAGAACGGCAAACGTCTTGATGCCCAAATCTATTCCAACTGCTTTGTTTTCGCTAATTGGCTTAGGCGTAGCATCAACCTCGTTTACCTCAACAAGTATGGAAATATAGTATTTACCAGTGGATGTCCGTGTGATAACGGATGTCTTGACAAGACCCTCAAACTTTCTATGGAAGCGAGCCTTAATTCCTTGTCTGAACTTGGGAATATAGACCCTGCCTTCATCGAATTTCACCCTCGTGTTTTGCGGTATGGAAAAACTTTGTTTGCTTGCCTTTTTGGATTTGAAATTCGGGAAGCCTTTCTTCTCACGGAAGAACTTGACGAAAGCGGAATCCAAATTAGCGAGTGCGGCTTGCAAAGAAAGAGAGTTGACCTCGGAAAGCCAATGATATTCCTCAGACTTCTTCATCTTGGGCAAATCTGCCTGAATGTCGAAACGGGAAAGATTAGTCTTGTCTTTCTGATAAGCCTTGATTTTCTTGTCGAGAGCATAGTTATAGATAAAACGACAACATCCGAAGTGCTTAGCCAAAAGCACTTCCTGTTGCTTGTTAGGGTACAACCTATATTTGTATGCTCTATATTTCATACCACAAAGATAACAATAATTTTAGAAACTGCAAAAGAAAATTCTAAAAAGATTAGTGGCAATTCATCCACCGAGGCTAAAGACCTCGGGGATTTCTTGCCGATTTCATTTAAAGAAGCTATGAACAACATATATAAAGAAGCTACGGTGAGGCTCGTGTTTGACAGATACAAGACCGCATCGAAGACTAAGAAAGGAACGGTACAGCTCGAAATCTCGTTCATGCGGAAGCGGAAGTGGATAAGCACGGGCGTGAGACTCTTCAAGGATCAGTGGAACGACAGAAAGCATGTAGTGAACTCTACAAACATGATAGAGTTGAATGACTTCCTTAACAAAACTGTGACAGATATGGAGTCTTGGCTACGGGACAACTCTCCTTTCTCATGGGAGAAGCTTGAGGCATATCTGAAAGCCCCAAAGAAGTCAGACAACTTCCGTGATTTTGTCCTTGACACCATCAACGGACGCAACGACATCCGTGACAGCACAAAGAAAACACACAGAAAACTTGTCAGCATGTTGGCAGAATATGGTGGAATAAACACATTCGACGACCTTAATGCAGCCAACATCATGGGCTTCGACAACTGGCTTCACGGGAGGAAGATACGCAAGCTTGACAGAAATGGCATAGAAAAGTTCGTTCCCATGAGACAACAGAGCATATTCGACTTCCATAAGCTGATGAAGATATACATCCACATTGCTATGAGAAAAGGTATATTGAAGTCAGACCCATACATGGGGCTAAGGTTCAAACGGGGCGAGAGTGAGCCGGACAGATACCTCTTGGAGAGTGAACTCAGAACATTGGAGGAGGCCGAGATGAGAAGCGGAAGCGTAGCAAGGGCGAGGGATATGTTCGTGTTTCAGTGCTATACGGGGCTTGCGTATGCAGACCTTAAAGCCTTTGACGTGTCGCAGGTGAAGTACGAGAAAGGCATGGCCGTATACAAGGGACACAGAAAGAAAACAGACGAGGCGTTCTGTTTTGTCCTCGTTGATAAGGTTAAGGCTATCATGGGAAAGTACGATGGGAAGCTGCCTGTCACGAGCGTAGAGAACTACAATGCCAATCTGAAAAAGGCCGCTGCGGATGCCGGGATAGACAAGCCGCTGTCATCCCACTGGGGCAGGCGGACTGCCGCCGTCATGTTTGCCAACCACCATGTTCCATACGAGATCGTTGCGAAGATACTCGGACACGGGAATGTCAGCACCACGGCGGAGTTCTATGCCCGTATACTCGACAGCTCTGTCATAGAGGCGATGAAAAAGGCAGGGCTTGACAGTCCCGCCCTCTAAGTGTCCTGATAGTATCCGTCGCTCCACTCGAACCGATAAGGGCTTTTCTTAGTCCCGTCTCCTTGCAGGACGATACTTCTGAGTCCCCATGCCATTGATGTAGTTCACCATTGGCAGCGGCTCTCTATATATAAGATCTGCAAGGAGCATGACATTCTTCTGCATCGACAGTTTGAAATTGATTTTCCTGTCGAGCATGTGGATGAAGAAGTCCATTATCTTCCGAGCCTCGTCACAGCCTATATTGGTTATGGCGAGGTTTCGGAAATCGTATTTTGGTTGTGTCGTCATAAGCCGAATAATTCTTTCAGTGTATCCGATATATCATCGCTTTTGACAGTGAAGTTTATGGCCACCCTGCCCTTGTCAGCAATGATCTCCGTGTCGGCCTTCTCGACCGCTTTCTCGGCTACTTCCTTTGCCATGTCGTCTACTACGCACGCCCACGCAACCCGCTTTTTCCCATTGGGCCTTGTCTCCAAATAAGGCTTAACCGCCTTGAACGTTCCGCTATAGACATTTCCGTCATTGTCTTTAAGCGTAACCAAATGCCCGTAGGTACGCTTGGCTGCGTCTTTCTTGTACTGCTTCTTGAATTTTCTCCAACTTGTCATATAATCTGTTTTTTAGAAAAATGAAGGCTCTGACAAACCTTTTTGCTCTTTGCCGATAATGAAGTCACAGATGAAGTTCCTTGCATAATCGGGCGAGATCAATACTCTCTGTTTATTTGTTGCACCTTTGTGAGTTGCTGATTTTCTGCGCTTTACATTTATCACCCCCCCCCAGTTTTCTGATAGCTTTGCCCATAAGTAGGAGTGCATCCGAAGAACCAGTATGCTGTTGGTTTTT
>Ga0326512_10002507_pt1 | contig 13596 bp, 26 predicted proteins | sample 1_2617_0518_D_FD_203652 | JGI IMG/M metagenome (GOLD analysis project Ga0326512, IMG submission 203652) | Bovine rumen microbial communities from UC Davis, California, United States - 1_2617_0518 | ecosystem: Host-associated > Mammals > Digestive system > Stomach > Rumen | place: USA... | reverse complement strand
GTCGGAATGGTTTTAAGGGATGTTCCTGAGCAACCGGAAAAATGTCCTATGCATCAAAAAAAAACGTATATTGATGCGGATATGCTAAAAGAGATAAAAGGCATTTTTAACAAACCAAATGTAGCAACTATACTCCCTGATGAAACATATATCACTTGCAAACAAGAGTCTTGCGATGATTGCATCAGCCGGGTGCTTGAATACATTGAGGCAAGTAATGCAGAATTAGGACATAGTTCAGAAAATGAATTAGTATGTCAAGATATTAAAGAATTACTACCAGTCACACCACAAAAGACGGGGCGGTGGATAGATATTATGGTTGGAGATATGCCAGCACAAGCGTGTGACCAATGTAATACATTTTATCCATTAGCTTATACGGGCGGAGGGCATAAATATTGCCCCAACTGTGGAGCAAAGATGGAAAGCGAGGAATAAAGGATATGAATGATTATGAGGTTTGTGGAGAATGTAAGTGGCATCAGCATGAGGATATTGATGATGGATGGGTTTGTGTAAATCCTGACAGTGAATATTGTGCAGACTGGACGGAATATAATGATAGCTGTGAAGAGTTTGAAGAGAGGTAAATCATGATTTTTATTGTAGATAATTATATAACGGTAAAAGATTATACACCTCAGATATTATCATGGTGTAAATGTAATCTGATCATTGACAACCCAGATTATTATAAAAAACAACAAATGGGGAAGTGGACAGGCAATACGCCAAAAGAGATATGGCTATTCGAGAAAGACGGTAATTCATTAAAATTACCGTTTGGCATGTTGAATCAGCTATGGAACATGTACCCAGATAAATCCATGTGGAAACCTCAGATAAAGCCACTGAAACGGCTTTTATATGATAGCAATATAAATCTATATCCTTATCAAGAAAAAGCCGTATGCGAAGCTTTACACAAGAAAAACGGTATACTGGTTATGCCTACAGGTTCAGGCAAGACTCAGACAGCACTTGAGATTATTTCACGTATTGGAGGTAAAGCCTTATGGCTGACACATACACAAGATTTGCTGAATCAGAGCAAAGCGAGAGCGGAAAGCGTACTGGGGCAAGGTGGCTATGGTACTATTACAGCTGGAAAAGTTAATATCGGCACACATATCACATTCGCAACCGTTCAGACTATGGCAAAACTCAATTTGACGGAATACTGTGATGCGTGGGATGTAGTAGTTGTTGATGAGTGTATGCCAGGAAATACTTTGATTGATACACCGAATGGGAAAAAAGAGTTGAAAAACCTATGTATTGGTGATATAATAACATCATACAACAGAAACAAAAGAAAAATTGAAAATAAGTGCATTACACATATTTTTAAGAGCAAAGCGCATGATATTGTCAAAGTTAAGTTATTAAATGGTGAAGAGATAATTTGTACTAAAAATCATCCGATTTATACAAGGTCGGGAATATGGGTTAATGCAGAAAGGTTGATGCAGAATGATTATGTATTGCGACTGGTGTGGAAAAGAAGTGGAGACGGACAATATGCCGTCAACGACAAAATACAGGACATTAAAACGTGGCTATTGCTATTGCTCAAAAGAATGTTCCGTAAAAGGTGGTCACAAAAGGAATATTTGGACAGAGGAGCGCAGAAAAAAGGCATCCGAGAACATGAAGAAGATGAATATAAAATATCATTCACAGATAGTGGAAAGGATGACAAAAAACAATCCTATGAAAAATCCGGAAGTGCGGAAAGCGGTATCAGACAGATTAAAAGAAATTGGACACAAGCCACGGATAAGATGTGGAAACGGCATGGGGCTTACTGTGCCACAGCAAAATTTAGCAATCAAATTAGCAGACTTTGTGAATGTTTATACAGAATATCCAATTCCAACAAAAATGAAAAGAGATTCCGGTTATCCGACTTGTTACAAGGTGGATATAGCGATACCCGAAAAAATGGTAGCAATAGAGGTAGATGGCAGATCTCATTGTTTGATAGAACGCCAAAAACAAGACAAAAAGAAAGAGCAGTTCTTGATTGGATTAGGGTGGACAGTGTTGAGATTCAAGAACAAACAAGTGATGGAACATTTGGAGGATTGTGTCCAGATGGTTATGTCTACAATGTCGAAGTAGAAGATAATAATAATTATTTTGCTAACGGTGTTTTAGTACATAATTGTCAGCACGCAGCGGGTAGCCCTACAAGAGTTACTCAGTTCTACAAGGTCTTATCAAGTTTATCTGCCAGATACAAGATAGGTCTTACGGCTACACCTAAGCGTGCAGATGGTTTGGAAAAATCTATGTTTGCGTTGTTGGGAGATGTTATCCACAAAGTATCTAGGGATGAAGTAAGAGATACCACTTGCAAGGTGGTGGTACAAACTGTAGAAACAGGATACTTTCCAAATACAGATATGGTTCTTATGGGTGATGGCACACTTGATTATGCAAAAATAATAGATGATATGATACATAATGCAGAACGTTTTAAAGTTGTAATGCGTGAAATACTGCATTTATACGCTCCTACAATGGTACTGGCGAATCGTGTGGAATATTTGCAAAAAATGTGTAATGAAGCTAAAAATCATAACATGAAAGCGGTTTGTTTATCCGGGCAAGGTCAGAGCAAAAAGGCGAAAGTGGAAAGAAGGCAGGCACTTGAAGCGTTAAACAATGGAGAGATTGATTGTGTACTGGCGACATATCAACTTGCAAAAGAGGGGCTTGATGTTCCCAACCTGAGATATGTGGTGTTTGCTACTCCTGAAAAGAATTCTACAACCATTACACAGGCAACAGGAAGAGTCGGACGAAAAGCTCCTGGCAAAGAATATGGCACTGTGATTGATTTTCTGGATTCGTTTGGGATGTATAAAGGGTGGTATAAAAAAAGGTTAGCAGTTTACAAAAAGATTGAGGCAGAGGTAATGGAATAAAAAAAATATAATTTTTTTTAAAAAAAGTATTGACTTTTATGTTATATGGGTGTATACTTATATCAGAAGTTAAGAAAAGCACCAAATAACAGGAGGTAAAGGGATATGAAAGCAACATTTAAAGTGGTTTTAAGGGATGGAAAACCTTGGGTAGAATGGAATCAATATGGGATAACTTATTTAAGAATATGGAAAGCAAATAGCAAGCAACCATATTGTAAGTACAACGGAATGATTGTTTATCTTGAAGAGTATCTAATTGATCAGCTTAATAATCTTAAATAATAAAAGCAAGACAGTATATAGATAGGAGGTACAAAGATATGACAAAGTATTACATCAATGGAAAACAAGTTACAAAGGAAGAAGCAGAAAAGCAAGACAAAATAAACAAAGAAATAATGGAAATAAAAGACAATGAAGAGTGGTTAAGGGCAATGCAGAAAGCTGAGTTTATAGTAAAAATAGGAGCATAGAAAAATCAGAGGGGCAACAAAGCCCCTCACAGATAAGGGAGGTACAAAGTTATGAATATTATTGTTAAAGTACCAAAAAACACAATGGCTTATAAATGCGGTGAGCGTTTTGTGGTATGTGATGTGGAAGATACAAACGGAAAAATAACTATTAAAGATTTTCTGGATTTTGCAAAAACAAAAGAAGAATTAAAAGGAATAGATTACACAAGCAAGTTAATTATTAAAGCAGTGTAAGGAGGTACAGAATTATGATAAGAAATGATGAGTACATCTATTTTAAGAAAGAATTGCTAAAAAGAAAAACTAAACCTTATGTTATGGCTAATAAAGAGTTATCACGAGAGTTATTCTCACAATTTAAGCTGGAGTATCCTGATGCAAGTATACATTTTTACGGTACACAGCAATATATCTGCTTCGACAAAAAAGCCAGAAATAACCTTGCTAAAATGCTTAAAGAGAAGTTGCAACGTAAAGAAGTGGAATTACAACAGCTTAAAGACCTTATAGCACAAACATGTGCTGATAATTAGATAAAGGGGATCAGTGCTATGATATATGGATATGTGGGAGTTAGCACAAAAAAACAGAGCATAGAACGCCAGATATATAATATCAAGGCTATATATCCACAGGCAATTATATTATCCGAAAAAATAAGCGGAACGACACTTAATCGCCCTGAGTTCCAGAAACTACTCAATGCCGTAAAAAAAGATGATTCTATAATATTTGATAGTGTGTCCAGAATGTCACGTAATAGCGAAGAGGGATTCGATATATATCAAAAACTTTATTTAAGAGGTGTAAATCTCATTTTTATAAAAGAACCGTACATCAATACGGATTCTTACAAAAAAGCCCTTAACGGGTCAATAAACGCCATATACACAGAAAACGACTCAACAACTAAGCTTGTCAATGGTATACTTGATGCAATCAATTCTTTTATACTTGAAAAAGTGAAAGATGATATCATGCAAGCATTTATTCAATCTGAAAAAGAAGTAACCGACTTACAACAGCGCACGCGAGAGGGTCTTGCTGTCGCTAAACTCAATGGTAAGACACTCGGACGTCACAAGGGTGCATCTATACCGTCAAAAAAAGAAAAGCCCATAAAAAGCCTTATACGGCAATATAGCAAGGACTTTAACGGAACAAACAATGATAAGGAAGTCCTAGCTATAATCAATAGTAAAATGATTGAGGTTGATGGCAAACGACAACAGGCGCACCTGTGTAGGAATACCTTATACAAGTATAAACGTGAATTGAAAATGCAGATGATGGCATGATCATAATGGAGGTACAAAGTTATGATAAAAGATAAGATATGAATCGGAAAAGAAATTGAAACGCTGGCAGGTTATGAGATAATAACAGGATACACCGGTGAGGTTGTAGGAACAAAGTCGTATGAGATAGACGATAAAGGAAATGGTGTTTATGTCAATAATAGGTTGCTGACTCTCAACGAAATAGGTCACCTGCTGAAAGAGGTAGACGGTCATAATCACAAAATAGAATATGTCAGCTTTTCAGACTTGAGTTATAGTCAAGTGAAAGATGCGTTGAAGAATTTATGAGAACAGGAGGAAGAATAATGACATCCGAATCACAAAAAAGAGCCAATGATAAGTATGATAGACTTAATACTACACAAATAAAGTTAAAGCTAAACAACAACACAGATGCTGACGTTCTTAATAAGTTAGCAAAGGAAGAAAACAAACAGGGATACATAAAAAATTTAATTAGGCAAGACATAAACGCTCCAGAAAGTGAGGAATGAGAAATGAAAAAGGCAGAGGCAACCTATCAGTATCTTGAAGAAGCACACGGTGACGGTATGTTCTTTTATACAGGTTGTTGTGGAAACAGAATGTATAGCGTTAATAAAGACCCTATATTTTATCATGGTAAATTATGCCCCAAATGTTTTTGGAAAGGTAAATTAACAACTCTTTATTTAAGAGGTACGGAAGATGGCGTAAGAGTATTTGAAAACGAACACTTTATGAAAACGGAAAGTGAGGTGAACGATGATGAATGACAATAAAGAGGATGAAGAACTAACTACTTCAAAAGTCTTAATGAAAATAGGTTCTCATTATCTTTGTAACGGATGTGATGGTTGTGATTTTTTAGAAATAGCAAAGGTATGTGATGCAAGACCGATAAATTGTAAATATATGACGTTATCATTTTATTTTGAACACTTAGAAGAGAAGGAGGTAAACGCTGATGGAAATTGTAATTGATATACCAGAGGAACAGATAAAGAAGTCATTAGAAGAAAGCAAGTACATTCATGAAGATGAAGGAGAAAAAGGTTTTGTGAATATAATATTGCTTTATACCAATGGACAATTAGAATTTGTAGCTGTAGAAAGAAAAACAGATTTTTATTCTTGTAAATATAAGATACTTCCAAAAGGTCACGGAAGATTGATTGATGCAGATGAATTGTACGGAGATTTTATAGACGGTACAGAAGGTTATGATTGTCAGACTTGGAACAGAATTGAGATAGGTGACATTATCGAGGATGCGCAAACAATTATTGAAGCAGATAAGGAGGAAGAACAATGAAATTTATATACATAGAAGCAAATGCAGAAGAAATAAGAGCAAACAGAACATTAATGCAAGCGTTGCAGGATGTTGTCGGGAGCGTTGTTGACACGTTAAACACGCCAGTATCTGATGATTTTGAAAATGCAATCAATGAAGGAAAATTTGAGGATATAGAGGAGAGTGATACAGAATGACAAGAGAAGAGGCAATTATAATTTTAAAGGATTGTGAATTAAATCCTTGTGTACCGAAGGATAAAGAAGCGGCGGATATGGCAATTAAGGCATTAAACCAAGAGCCTTGTGAGGATGCTATCAGCAGACATGTGGTAAAAGAACAAATGATTAAATATGGTTTTAATGCTCCTGATATGACGGTGACAGAATTTGTTGAGAATTTACCACCAATCACACCACAAACAAGGTGGATTCCTGTCAGCGAGAGGCTGCCAAAAGATAATGCTAGTTATTTGGTTACAGTCAAACAAGGTTATATTATGATTGGTATATGGTGTGGTAATCCTGAATATTGGGAGAATGTTGTCGCATGGATGCCATTACCTGAACCATATAAAGAAAGTGAGGTATGAAAATGTTAGTTCCTGCAATATTATATAAGGATGAATTAGAAAATAAATTTCAAAAAGAAATTTACACAGAGCGATATTTCTATTATGTGGGGTATGCCTATGGATTTGAATTACCTAAGATAGAAGTAAGAGATAATTATTATCAGTGGGCGATTGTAGATAAAAATAATGTTATAGATGTTATAGGCTATCTTGCATACCATATATGTCCGGATGTTGATAGTGTTAATAATTTTGGTTGGTATTCTTTTGAGGAAGGGAATCAGACAGTAGTAAGAGACACATATAACAAACTGAATGAACTTGTAGATCAACATCATAGAGTAGAGTGGAGAGTAATACAAGGTAATCACGCTAAAAAGGGATATGACAGATTTTGTGAGAAGCATGGCGGTAATATTGTATGCTTGCATGATATCACTAAGGATTTACAAGGAAAATATAGAAATGAATATATCTATGAGATTATAAGAGGAGGTATGAAAAAATGAATTTTCCGAGAAGAGAAGATGCGACGAATAAAGAGCTGATACTGACACTAATTGAGATACAAGGCTATTTAGCAAGATATGGCAAAAGTCATACAAATTGGCATGAAACACTTAATGAGGTTATTGAAAGACTGGAGCAGTTAGAAAGGGAGGAATAAATGAGGTTACAGGAGCGATACAAGAGAAATTTGAAAAAAGCTATTGAAGAATTGACGGCAGAATATAACAAATCCGTTGAGAATGATTATGTACTCAAGCCTATGGCATACACGTTATATCACCTGTGGAAGAAATGGGATGCTAAAGAACATTCAAGAGTATCAAACACATCAGCAGAAAGTGAGGGAGAAAAATGAGTAAATTGATAGCCGAATTTGACAAGATGAGAGATGAGATAAGTGGAATGTACCGAGTGATTTTGAAAAATACTCCAAAAAATGATGGGGCTGTAAGATGGAATGATTGTATTAACGAAATTTTGCAGGTTATTGACAAATACAAAGCAGAAAGTGAGGTATAGCAATGACAAAAGAAGAAATTATAGCAGATAAAAGATACCATATTTGTGGAAGATGTAAATGGGAAGATTTGAGCGAAGAGTTTTACCCTTGCAATAAATGTATTCATAGCATTGACAAGAGAGAAGATTTTTGGCAATGTGCAGAAAGGGAGGGAACACATGAGAGTTGATGTAGTATTGGATGATGGAGCATATATGCCTGAAAGAGCATATGAGTTTGATGCAGGATTTGATTTAAGGACACCAAAAAAATGTTTTGTGCCTTTTGGAACAAGTGCAGTAATTGATACCGGGGTTCATGTGAAGATACCCCGGGGGTATGTGGGTATGCTAAAGAGTAAATCAGGACTTAATGTTAACCACGGTTTGAGCGGTGAAGGCGTTATTGACGCAGATTATACAGGTAGCATAAAAGTTAAGTTATATAACAACGGAGAATCTGCATATACTTTTGACAAGGGTGATAAGATAATCCAGTTGGTGATCCTGCCAATACCCTATATCTACATGGCACAGGTTGACGGCTTTAATGATAAGGGTGAAAATGTAAGAGGGGATAATGGTTTTGGGAGTACTGGGAAATGAGCCAGAAAACAAGAAGCAAGCGTTATCATGATAAGTTAAAAGAAGAAGGTAAATGTATCATGTGCAGACAGGAACTTGACCGTGAAGGCATTTATTGCACTAAATGTTGTGAAAAGCTCAGACACAAAGCAAAGGCAAGGCGTGATTTCCTTAAAAAAAATCACGTCTGTCCTACGTGTGGGAAAAATACGTTATTTGGCGATGAAAAAGTCTGCCTTGAGTGTCTTACTAAAAAGTATACATATAACCACAGGTATGAAGCTGAACTTACTGAGGAAAAGAGAGCCGAGAGAAACAAAAAAATGGCTACGCATAACCGGAATGTTTATGCCAAGCGAAAAGCTAAAGGTATATGTGTGAGGTGTGGAAAACGTAAAGCCGTCCAGAATCGTGTACGATGTGCAATATGCTTGGAGCATGATGCAAAGGAACATTATAAAAATACATTTTGTTGAAAAAAATACAAATAAATGTTATTATCTATTTATACAGGAGGTAAAAAATGGACAAAAGAACATTAAACGAAAAATATTCAGAAATCGCAAGGGAACTGATAAATACGGAAGATGCGTTGGTGGATGTGCGAAATTCACAAGCAACTATTGTTTATTTATCAAGTGAACACAAAAAAAAATCAGGAAATAAAATTATATTTGGTCAATGTGAAAAGGTAGCAGACAAATATAAATGGGGGATTCCTGCCGATTTTACAATCACAGTATTTGAACCAAATGTTGAGGGATTTTCTGAGGAACAGTTAAAAATACTTTTATTCCATGAATTACTTCATGTGGGAATTGGATGCAATAAGGATAACTCTGAATCGTATTTTGTCAAACCACATGATTTAGAGGACTTTAAGGAAATTATAAACAGATTCGGAACTGATTGGAATGAGGTGAGATTTTAATGGCGAGAAATGAAGATAATCTTAAACCTTTAACCACGGAGAAAGCACGAGAAATAGGGTCGAAGGGCGGAAAGGCATCAGCAGAGGCGAGAAGAAAGAAAAGAGACCTGCGACTTGCCTTAGAAGTATTGCTTGAATCTAATGTGAAAAAAAAGAATCTGAGTGACAAAAAACAGGATATGAGTGTTGCAGAGGCAATAGCCTTGGAACAGGTCAAAAAGGCTCTCGATGGCGATTCCAAGGCTTTTGAGATAGTGAGAGATTCAAGCGGACAGAAGCCTGTTGAAAAAATACAGGTTGCCGAAGTTGATGCGGATGTCATAAGCGAAGTTGAGAGGATGGTAATGGATGAATCGGAGTGATGCGGTAAAATTCCTTATATCAAAGCCATATAAGTTAGGACACCTGTTAGGATTTACAAAGCTAAAGTCTATTCATAACCGATGGATAATCAAGATGATAAAGGGCAAAGACGACAAAACCTTGCAAGCTTCAAGAGGTACTTACAAGACTACCTGTGTGTCTATTGCCCTTGTTTTAATTATGATACTTCTGCCAAATAAACGTATCATGTTCATGCGAAAAACTGATACAGACGTGAAAGAGGTTATCAAGCAGGTAGCAAAGATACTCAAATCCCCACAGATACAAGTATTCGTGCAGGCTATATATGGGATACAGTTGCGGTTGGTGGTGGAGTCAGCCACAGAGATATCAACAAACCTTACAAGCGACATTAAAGGTACATCACAGCTTATAGGAATTGGTATGGGGTCATCCTTAACAGGTAAGCATTTTGACATTATCTTCACTGATGATATTGTCAATATACAAGATAGGATTTCGCAAGCTGAGAGAGAGCGTACAAAAATAATTTATCAAGAGCTCCAAAATGTAAAGAACAGGGGCGGTCGTATATTCAACACAGGAACACCTTGGCATAAGGATGATTGCTTTTCGATAATGCCCGAAGCCGAGAAGTATAATTGCTATCATGAAGAAATAAAAGAAATTATATCAGATAATGAATTACAAGAAATCAAAAGCAAAATGACCGCTTCATTATTCGCGGCAAATTATGAATTAAGACATATTGCCAGCGAAGATGTTATTTTTGATAATCCACAAAAAGGTGCAGACATATCATTTGTTGAACAAGCCAGATATGCCCATTGTGATGCGGCTTATGGTGGTGGTGATTATACTGCATTTACAATCATTAAAAAAACAGATGACAAAATATATGTGTTTGGGAAATTATGGCATAAACATGTTGATAAATGCATTGATGAAATGATCGCATGGAAAAATCAATTGATGGCTAATAAGTTTATTTGTGAGGATAATGGTGATAAAGGATATCTTGCTAAAGAATTTAGAAAAAAGGATGAAAGAGCTATTACTTATCACGAAGATATGAATAAATTCCTAAAAATAACAAGCTACTTGAAAGGTGCTTGGAAAGATGTTATATTTGTAACAGGAACTGACGAGGAATATATTGAACAAATCTGTGACTATAATGAAAATGCTGAACATGATGATGCTCCAGACAGTTTAGCTAGTCTTATTAGAAGATTGTATCATATCAAAAATGTATAAAGGAGTTAAACCATGAAAACATATGAAGATTTACTTGAGTATGTGGATAATGACGCTAGAAAAATGCAGTTTGTTTTTGAAGCAATCGCTGAACACAAGAGAAGTGATGATTACAAGGACGCTGTTACTGCTTATGAGTATTACAAAAAGCGAAACACCACTATTCTAAACTATCAAAAATTACTATATACCATATCAGGAGAAGCTGTTCCTGATAATTATTCAGCAAATTATAAACTCTGTAACGCGTTTTTTAGTATATTTGTCAAGCAGGAAGTAAGCTATCTGTTGAACAATGGTACTGACTTTATTGAAAATTCCACAAAAGACAAACTGGGTGGGGCTAAATTTGATGTTCTTTTGCAAAGGCTTGCCAAGTATGCCTTATGGGGTGGCGTTGCCTTCGGTTTCTGGAATAAGAACAGGCTAGAAGTATTCAAAATTACAGAGTTTGTACCTCTATGGGGTGAAGAAGATGGTGCATTACATGCAGGTATAAGATTTTGGCAGATTGATGATAATAAACCTCTCCGGGCTACGCTGTACGAGGAAGATGGCTATACAGAGTACATGTGGAAAGATTCTGAGTATTATGTCGTAAACGAAAAACAGTTATATCAGGTATTTACTGCCCACAATAATATAGGCGATTTTGAGATAACGGACAGACAAAATTATCCTGGTTTTCCTGTTATACCTTTATGGGGTAATGAAGAGCATCAGAGTGAGCTTATCGGTCTTAGGGAAAAGATAGATTGCTATGATCTAGTGCAGAGTACCTTTGCGTCTGATTTAGACGACGCATCACAAATCTATTGGACAATTCAGAACGCCGGAGGGATGGATGATATCGACCTTGTAAAGTTTGTCGAGCATATGAAGAGAGTAAAGGCAGCAGTTGTGGATGATGAAGGCTCACGAGCAGAAGCCCACACAATCAATGTGCCATATGAAGCACGTAATCAATTATTGTATAACTTGCGTGATTCTTTGTATCGTGATGCAATGGCACTTGATACAGACAAGATAAGTGCCGGCAATGTGACGGCTACGGCAATCAAAGCATCCTATGAAAACTTAGACTTAAAATGTGATGAATTTGAAAATTGCATAACTGAATTTATTTTGCATCTCTTGACGTTGATAGATGTTCAGGATACTCCGACCTTTAAGCGTGAACGCTTAATCAATACTGCTGAAGATACTCAGACCATTTTGTCTGCTGCGCAGTTCTTAGACACTGAAACAATACTTAAAAAGTTACCGTTCCTGAACCCTGATGAAGTGGATAATATTCTGGAAAAGATACAGCAGGAAGAAGCTGAAAGGTATGCACAAGTGGAGCAAGAGCAGGAGCAAGAACAAGAAGAAACTCAAGAGGGTGAAGCATAATGCCAGATAAAGCAAGGGTTTTAACAGATAAAAAGCTTGAAGCACTAGAAAAGCGTATAACAAAAACATACCGAAAAGCGTTAAAGAACATAACGGCTGAATGGTATGATTATATGGAGCATGGTAAAAAGCATTTAAGTTCCCTCAGATTAGCTTTCTTAAACGCAAGTGGTAAAGATAAAGATAAAGCCAAAAAAGCTTATACAGATGCTTTACGTGATTACACGCTGAGAAATGCACAATATGACTCCATGGTCGATATGATTACTACACGCCTAGCAGAGGTTAATAAGACAGCCTTATCTTATGTAAACGACTCATTGCCTGAGATTTACACGCTGAATTATAATCAGCTGAGTGCCGATGCTAAAAAACTAGGTATTGATTTTGCGCTTATAAATGAGGATGTATTAAAAAGGCGTTTTTTGGAAGATGGGATAGAGACACCTTATATGCACTTAGAAAAATACTTAGACATCCCAAAAGACAAGAGATGGAACATGCGTCAGATAAACAGTGCTGTAGTACAAGGAATCGTTCAGGGCGAAAGTATGGATGAAATAGCCAAGAGAATCCTGCCGATTGTGGCTCATAACAAAAACGCAAGCATCAGGAATGCACGTACCATGGTAACAGGTGCTGAAAACGTGGGCAGGCTTGATAGCTATAAAAGGCTAGAAAGTCAGGGAGCTGTGTTGAAAAAAAAATGGATATCCACGGCTGATAGCCGGACACGTGATGCACATCTAGCATTAGACGGGCAGGAAGTGGATATCAATGATTATTTTGTGGACGGCAATGGAGACGACCTGAGATACCCCGGAGACCCACAAGCAAAGCCTAGAACTGTGTATAACTGCAGATGTGCCATGGGTACACATATAGTAGGGATGAGGATGTCTGATGGACATATCAAGTATTTTAGCAATGATACCTCCAATAATTTCCACAGTGGGCAGATAGCCAATGAAAAGGCGAGGAGGAGATCATAAATGAATAACATAGTTGATAATAGTGATAAGCTTTTGAAAAGTCTGGAGCAAAAATTAGAACTTGCATGTGAAATGATAGGGGCTGAGATGGAAACGCACGCAAAAGAAGATTGTCCTGTAGATACTGGAAGACTGAGGAACAGTATAACATACGCAATAAAAGGCAAGCAAGGATCAGCTAATACAATGCCGGGAGCGTCGGCAGATCCTGAGGAATATAAAAAGCTTGCCGAACCTGAGAAAAAGACAGTTTATGTGGGTAGTAATGTGAAATATGCGCTAAAAAATGAGTTAAACGATATGAAACATACTTCAGGTAAAGCGCATTTTTTAAGGGATTCTGTAGCATTGCATGTTAAAAAATACAAAGAAATAGCAATCACAGCATTAAAAAAATAAAAGTTTTTCATCAAAAAAAAGACACGGTTTATCCATGTCTTTTTTTTGATTTGGCTTATGAAAAAATACTTCCCCAAAAAACAAGGCTAAAGGTTTTCCAGTTACATGTATTATTGTAAAA
>Ga0326512_10002506_pt1 | contig 13597 bp, 30 predicted proteins | sample 1_2617_0518_D_FD_203652 | JGI IMG/M metagenome (GOLD analysis project Ga0326512, IMG submission 203652) | Bovine rumen microbial communities from UC Davis, California, United States - 1_2617_0518 | ecosystem: Host-associated > Mammals > Digestive system > Stomach > Rumen | place: USA... | reverse complement strand
TATTTTTAATTTGTACTATCTAAAGTAGAATTTTAATGTCATAGCGTCATTATAGTCAAAAAAAGGCTTAACAGTAGGAAAAATCGAATGACGGAAAGAATTTTTTCCCGTCATTTTTCCGTCATTTTTTAAGTTTTCCGTCATTATACTTATTGTAAAGGGATATAATTTACATTACTAAAATGACAGAAACATATAGTGTCACTGACGAGTTAGTTCGCAGAAATTCTCTAAAAGTTCCTGATTTTGATAAAAAATGTTACATAAGTCAAAATTCTTGCACCTTAAATTGGGATTTATAATAAGTTTCCTGCACTTGTCACATTCTTTAAAAGGCACTTCAACTGCTACTTTGTAAGTTCGTTCAATTTTCATAGTTATATAAGTAGGGGTATTTTTATTAATTGCCCCTATTAATAACCTCCTGTTATTTATATTCTGGGAAATCCCAACACTCTGGCTTATTCCACATTGTCCAAATGCAAGCTACGATATTCCATATGAATGCTATGTCATGAGGCTCATCTGAAATGTGAGCATAGTACTTCGTAAGATGCCTTACGGCAGAATCAATGTATGACTTAATCGAGATGCCCTTCTGCCAGTTGTACTCGCCATACTTTATTGCTCCATTTTCGAAGTGCTTGGCAAGTGCTAGAAGGGATTTGTAGTCGACATTAAAAACCTTGAGAGCGGTGTACAGGGCGGTTGTATCTTTCGTTAGGATAAATACATTAATGAACTTTAAAATCTCCGTAAAATCACTGTCAAGAGTTGAGATGCCCGCTATGACATCGAGGGGTACAAGATCGAATCTGCCACGCCCTTCCGCCGTATCTCTGACCGCCCCTGAAGAAAATTCTCTACGTTTGCCTGAATCCTTAATTGTCATATTTTTTGCCATTTATAACCTCCGCATGTTTTTCTTTGTCCACTGCAACATTGTGAAACCTTGCCGAATCCGTTCCGTTGTGCCTCCTGCATTGACGGGAATATTATTATTTCGCCTGTTTCGACATTTGTTCCTAAAACAGGCTGCGAAAGTTTCTTAATGATCTGTGGCATTTTCTCTCTGTGTATTTTCTGAAATCTTTCCATCTTGCCATTATGATGATTGTTTTCTTTAGAATCTGTCCAATACAAATTATCGACATGATTATTTATCTTGCAATCATCGTCATGACCTACATGAGGTAAGTTTTGAGGGTTTGGAATAAAAGATTCGGCAACCATTCGATGAACTAAAGCAGATTTCGCTTTGCCGTCCTTATAAATGTTTACTCTTCTGTAACCTTGTGTGTCGTACTTGAATTTCAGTATTCTGTGAGTTTTGTCCTTGATTCTGGTTTTGGTTCGTAAACTTCTGACTCTGCCGTAATTACTGACTTCATAGTATTTTTCATACCCCTTAATCGGTTTCCAGACTTCGATATGGATAGGGGTATTATTTTTAATATGTGTATCATTGGGAGTAGGGTCTATATTTTTATCCATCATAAATCAAGCATCATCTCCTTTCGCTAATATTGAAACATCGTAAACTGGTATTTGGATATATTTATTCGAATGAGATTCAACAACCACTTTATAACCTGATTGTGTTACATAACAGATTATGATTATTAAATTATCTTGATGAACATTCTTGATTTTAATCATTGTCTTCCTTCCTTTTTCCCATTGAACAGAAATCTGTCGGCTTTGTTTCGCAAGGCACTTTTATGAAGATTTTGCCATCGTTCCATGCAATCGGCTCATCATTGCCTTTCCAATGCTTACAATCCTTACATCTGACAATCTCAACCTTGTTCCGTTGCGACTCTTCAAGCACATATCGTTCGAACTTATACTGTTCTGCAAGGTCTTTCATCTTTTCATATTCGCTCCGTTCAACCGCATCAATGGTTGGTGCAACATCTATCAGCAATAACCGCTTGCCATGTTCCTTTTGGTATTCTTTTTGAAGCGCATCTGCATCAATCAGCCTACTCATCGTTCTTCTCCTTTCCTCTGCTACAACAATCTTCTAGTGTCACGAAGCCACCTTTGTAGCATTCATAGTGTCCGTTTATCTCATGCTCCGAACGGTATTCGCAGTTGGTACAATACGTTATTTTCTGTTCAGTGCTTTCCATAAGTCCTCCGCCTGTTTCCGATTTAAACTAATGATTACATCGTTATGTCCGGTGAGCTTGATCTGTATTTCTGTAAAATTCGGAACTTTCCTGACGTGAATATCGACTACATCTAGGGGTAGTATTTTAATAATCAATCTGCCACCTCCCAGTAACTCTTTCGTTTATCTGTTTTTCCGTTATCCATAACGTGTCCGCAGTTCGGACAGAATATATAAGTATAATCTGCTATATAGTTACATCCGCTGCATACATACCCATAAGTATGCTCTGCCATTGGAGATATTCTGTTGTGAATAAGGTGTTTCGTTTCCCATTTAGTCATTTTGTCTGTCCGCCTCGCTTTCTATATTGTCTAGCATCCTTTTGACGCTTTCCACAAAGTTCACTACAATACCTTCTCGATAATAACGAACTGTTCTCTTATTTCCCTCGTTGTCCGTTTCGATTATGTGCAACACTTTCGGTGTGCCGTAAATATTAGTCATTTCAGTTTCCTTCCGCATTTCGGACAGTAATTAATATCGTGAATTATAAACTCGCATGGTCCTGACAGAACATAACCATCCAATCCGAATGATTTATAACCTTTGAATAGCAATGTTCCGCTTGAGCATTCGGATATTTTCTCACATATGTTGCACTGCTTCGTGATTGGTTCATCTATTACTTCTCTACTGTAAATCGTCATATTAAACCCTCCACCGAGCAAGGTACTGGAGTAGCATATTCAACTCTGAACTCTGGTAGTTCGTTCACTGTAACATCGAATATTACTCTCACGGTACGTTTGCCTTTGTAATCAAACCTTGCATCGTTTATTAACTGATGCAGTATTGCTTTAAACTCTTCTTCGTTTTGGACACATATTACCTTGCCGTCATCTGTTGTCATCTAGTACTCCTTTCAAGGTTTTATCCATCTGATAATCGGTTCTCCTTTCCAACCGACCTGCCATACATACCATGCGTATGCTACTGCTGATTGTCTTTGATTATCGAAATCTCCGTTCATAGCACAGTTCATTCTTTTCGAAAAAACGTACAGTTTCTTCAGCGGATATTTCCGGAACAGTTCATATCTGCTCCTTGTTTTCAAGAACGTCAGTTTAAGAAACATTGCTATTTTCGTGTTCGGTGCGGATATTTCAATAGCGTGTTCGACGAACTGCTTTGCATACTTGTATGGCGGGTTTGTTATTATGTCATATTCGTTCTTGTGGGTAGGGGTATATTTCAAAAAGTCTAACTGTCGCATGCCCTCCCCACGTACTACCAAGTCTGTATTAATTACGTTATATCCATAATCAGCAAGCTTATCGCTTAAATGCAGTTCTCCGCAGGCACATTCCCATATCGTATCAGAGAACGTTTCGTTTTCAACGAGCGGTGGAATTGCTTCAGGATCGGTTGCGTAATAGTCATGCTTTTCCCGTTCGGTTTCAGTAAAATTTCTTCCACCATTTGTTACTATTGAGGATCTTAAATTACCTACCCAATCTTTTCCGGCTACCATAATTTCCTCCCGCAATTCGGACAATGTCTGATTGGCGGATTGGCGTATATAGTTTCAGATCCGTCATCCAATGTCATCATTACATTCTCCATGCTTTTGAACCTGCTGAAATCTATACACCATCTACAACCGCTGACGTTCTCCTCAATTGCTGATATATGTTTGCAACGGATTTTCATCCCGCTAATATCAATCCAGGTATGAGATTCCATATATTCAAATACTTCATTTATTGTGTTGAAATCAGTAACTCCGGAATACATTTCTCCGGATGTTAATTCAACAATTATATTCACTGCTTTAAGCACCTCCCCATTTCATATTTAAATATTTATCGTCTATTTTTCCTTTAATCTTTTCTAGTCCTTTAACCGCTGAATGCTTATTCCCAGGTGTTCTGATCTGCTTCTGATTAAGCTCGCAGAACTCCACAAAACTCTTGCTTTTGAACATGGACGGCTGATTACACCATCTTGCTAGCGTTGTATAAACATATCTGTATTCACTTTGTTTGAAAGGTTTTTCTGTACTGCTCTGATACCTCATGATATAAGGCAGGCAATTGTATCTGATTAGCAGTTCTATTCGTTTGAATGTATTTTCAATGTCAGTGATATCAGTTGATTCATATCCGCATAGAACATAAAACGTAATGTTCTTCTTGTCTGTATGTTTTCTAATCAGTTCTAGTTTGCGATGAATTAGATCATAATCACTGATATTATCAAAAGCGAAAGTATAATGTCCGTCATACTTGCAGTTGAAAATCACTCTGCATTTTTCGTCTGTAAGTAATCTTTCGTCCATTCCCTGCTTGTATTTGAACGGCTTATTTGTTTCTACCAACTGTTCCCATATGCCCTGCCAATTTCTGCAACCCAGGATGTTATCATCAAGCAGACATATTTTCTTCCTTGTCGGATCATAAAACTCCTCCAACGGAGAATGTTCAAATACATGATCATACTTCTTGTTGACGCAGAACCCGCACTTCCGGAAGCATCCTCTTGTAGTAAATCCGATTGAATAATCACGATATTCCTTGAATGCTGATGTGTTCGGCTTATCCGCTAACCATTCATCATACAAGTGATAATCCGGCATTGAATGCTCAATCTCATACGGCAAGTTCGGAGCTTTGTCGAAATAAAAACCCGTTCCTCCTAAATGCAGGGAGGGGTGGTTTATTTCAGGGAAAGGCGTATCTGTAAACACCTTCGAAACATAAACCTCATCATAACTTTCAAGATTGTCATAATCGAGTTTCAATTCGACACATGCTCCGCCTTGCTTCAGGTATGAGGATATTTTCATTAATGCAAGATTCGGGAATCTGTGCCTCTTCCTCCCTACAAGATCTGCATCAATTAATGCAATCATCTTATTAACAGATTTCTCAACACGCCTTCAAGAACTGTAACAACTATACTGTTTCCTGCTTGTTTATATAACTGCGTATCTGACATACCCACTGCAATACATTTATCAATATCACTATCATCGAAATCCATTAACCGCCAACATTCTTTCGGTGTCAGCTTCCGTATTCTTATATTATTCATTTCTTTCAAGCCCCATCTCCTCCCTTATCTGTTCTGCCGTTCTCGGAATCCTATCGTCTGATACATACGTCTGTGCGGTCATTCTGTAGTTATATTTTGAAAGAATTGCTTGACATATTTGAGGGTTTATTACACATGAGCCGTAACTGCCCCAGGTAGGATTCGCCCCTCCCGTTATATAATCAACCATTTTATCTGATAGATAGTATTTACTGTTTACTGCCATTTACACACTCCACAAATATCTTTATTTCTCTGTTGCCTCCACCAAATGTATGGATGGTAGGGCATATATAGTCTGTCTTATATACCCTTCGCATATAATCCAAATACTCTCCGATAATTCCGCCATAGATTACTCCATAATGGTCATTGACCATTTTTATGTATTCGAGTTTCCTCACTATTCTCCCTTGCCTTTACCATTACTCTTGGATAATAATTACTGTAATCTGTAATATTTTTCATCGTCTTCAATGCTTTCGTGCATTTCATCTGACAGATAGTACTTTTCAGCAACCGGCTCGTCTTCGAGCAGATCGGCAAGACATTTCTCTAACTTCATCGGTTCAGGAAATTCATAACTGAAATTATCGTCTTCTAGATTTTCTAATTTAACACTTACTACGAATACACGCTCTCTGTTCTGCGGAACGCCATAGTTTTTAGCGTTTAAAACCTTGTAGAAATTTACATATCCCAGGTTTTCAAGATAATTCAAGTACTTCTGAAATGTAGGTAAATGTCTTTTACTTAATACATTCTTAACGTTTTCCCATACAACATAGGTAGGGGTAAGTTTTTCAATAATCCTCACAGTTTCAAACATTAGTGACGAGCGTGTCCCGCTGCCCTCTTGCCCGCCTTTCTGCTCTCCGGCAATGCTGAAATCCTGGCAGGGGCTTCCATGCATTATGAGATCAACGTCAAGGTTTTTATCCCATTCGCAGATATCCTGCGGTTCATAGCTTGTGCCATTCATCGCATTGTAGGATTTGCATGCAAACTTATCTATCTCAACATAATCTACTACTTCAAAATCGACTCCCAAGCGTTTCAGTGCCTTTGTGCAGGCACCTATTCCGCCAAACAGTTCTAAAACTTTTAACTTACTCATAACTTTCTCAACTCCAAATCAAACTCTTCTTGTGCTATCGCAGAGAGAATATTTACCTCTTCGTAGCCGATCTTGTTAAACTCATTCAGGATATCTTTCATCCTCTTAATAACTTTATGAGTGTCGATATCTATATCATGAGTATCTCTAATCGCCATCAAAGTAACTGCGAACGTGATTCTGAATGCTTTGTTGCTAACACGTCTTAATTCTCTCTTATCAGGTTTTCTTTTCTTGTTACTCAATGATAAACACCTTATGCACCGGCTGGTCACTTTTCAGACACAAGGCTATATGCGGTAACACATATTCGTCTGCATCTGCAACACTGTTTCCGTCAAGCCACAATCTGCCGTTCACTACTTCAATTACCGACACTTTGTCAAGGTTGTACATTTTATTCTTCTTTTTTAACCACATAGTATATAGTCCGTAGTCACTCCGAAAAATTCGGCAATGTCCACGATACAATCTCCTTTCGGTATAGTTTTATCTGTTTCCCAACTGCTTATGGTGTCTACGGAGTACCCGAGATGACTTGCAAGCTCGGTCTGTTTTAGTCCGTATTTAACACGTAGTCCTCGTATTCTACTTCCTACTGTATCTACCATTTATATAACTCCTTAAATCACTGTCTTTTCTTCGGATTTCACTTATCTTTTCTCTGTCCTTTTTAAACGCCTGATATTTCTCGCAGGTATCATGACATAACATATGTCTGTCAGGACAATCCTTGCAAGGTGCTTTTAACACGTTCATACCCCCTGTCATTCGATTTTCTCTTCACTACTACATTCGGTCTGTATTTACCACAAGCGTCTTTAAATCGCTTGTGAAACGTTCTGCTTGAAATGGTTTTGTGGTTGTTTCTGTTTGCCCATTCTTTGTACTCTTCATATAGGTCAAAGTTAGAGATGAACTCGCCCTCATCAATTTGGAGTTCCTTTGTAAATACAACCACCGGATTAACCTCTTCGATGTATTCGTCACGTAACTTCAGTGATTCTTCCGTCTTCGTGAATTTACCGTTCTTGTTAAGCCTTACATAGCCTTCGAGCAACCAGTTGAAAATGCCTGTTAACTCGTGCTTGCTTGACAACTCTTTTTCAAGGTTCTTGTTCTTCTTCTTTTCGTTAGGGCGGGTGGGGTTATCTACAAATGACACTGTAAACCTCATCATTATGAAACGCCTCATCCAACCTTCCGAAAGGTCTTTACCTTTTACGAAGTGGTTCGCTGCAATTATCCATTTCGCTCTCGGAATAAAACTGATTTTATCCTTACCTTTGAAAGAGTCTGAAATGCTTGATCCGTCTATAACCTGCTTGAAACGTTCTTCAGCACCAACCACACTTGATTTCGTTTCGGCTGCAATGTTGAGCATACTGTCCATAAGCCTGATTGAATTGAAATCTTTCGCTAAATCGTGCATTTCGATATCCGTTGTATTCGGAAACACCTTCTGCATGATCTTGCAGAATACCGACTTACCATTTGAACCTTCTCCTATCAGACACAGACATTGCTGAAATCTGTTGTCTGGAAACAGAATATAACCGCAATACTCCTGAAGTAAATCTGCCTTTTCCTGATTTCCATCTGTTATATCTTCGATAAACTGTATCCACTTTTCGGACTTAACTTTAGGCTGATACTCATAATCGAGGCAGTAGGTTATCAAATCACTTGCCGAATGCTTTCGTAACTGCATAGTTTTCAAGTCCAATGTTCCGTTAGCAAAGTTAACTATTGAAGCAGAATTAAATTCAAAGCTCGTTACACACAGTGCCTTTACCAAGTTCAAAGTGCCGTTGACTCTAGAGCCTGTTGCATAGATTCCAAAGTTCTTTGTGATATAAGACTTGATCTGGTCATCCGTAACCCTGTCATAATGAGTTCCTGTATATTCCAAGAACCCTTGAGCCGGTGCATACAGAAGAATATGCTCGTTTACTATCTCATCTGCTATGTCCTTTTCGCTCGGTGCTGACAGACATATTTTTTTCAGTTCCTTTAACCATTGATTGTTAAACCTATCCTGAACCTCATTGAATATCAGAGCATAGTCTGTCTTGCTTGTGTATTTTCTGCATCCGAGAACGAACTCTTCAAACTCACTTTCCGTTTCATACTGCGAGGTCATATATGCAAGTCCGAAACGAGCTTTCTTTACAAGTTCCTTAAGGCTACCGCCTTTACAGTAATAATCAGACACATCTTTTCCGTATTCTTTCGGAATATCTGCCACGTAGAACTTGACGTGATTCCTGAAAAGGAACTGTGACATTCTTTTTGTGAATTTCCGTCCTGCACTGTCATTGTCAAAGCACAGTATGATTTTTTTAAAGTTGGTACATATATCCTTGAGGGTATTTAACTGCATCTTATTGAAGTAACCGCCCATAGTTCCGACTACACAGTAATCCTCTTGCCAGAACGAGAGCAGATCAAAGCATCCTTCTGTGATTATCAGAGTGTCCTTATCTCTCTTCAAAGTATCGAGTCCGAATATCACATGTTCGTTGTAATTGTCTAATTGACACTTCTTGTATTTCGGATCACTTCCTCTGGAGATGTAGTACACAGGATGATTATTGCTCCAATAGGGGATTACGATTCTTCGTTCTCCGCCCTCAACAAAAGCACCGATTTTCAGCGTTTCAATACAGTTATTAGTTATCTTTCGATTTAACAAATATTCCTTGTCGCTTTCATTCAGTGCTTCGTGCCATCGCTGAACTTTGTTAGCAAGGTTCTGCATATATGCAAGCCAGTTTTGAGAATACTCGTCATCGTCATTCATTCCTGTGATTTCCGCTAACTCCCTGATAGCCTTTCCCTTGTCGCCATCGTGGTTAATTGCAGCACATAGGTCAATCACATCGCCAAAAGCATCTCCGCCATAATCACAGAACCAATTCTCCCCGACATAAAAGCTTGTTTTATTCGTTGCACCGGTTCGAAGTGGGGAAGCACATCTCGGTTTCGTTCTTGAAACTGGCAATCCTACACGTTGTGCATATCCTATGCAGTTTATCCTCTGTTTAAGTTCCTTCGTATTTATCATCTGTTACAATCCTTACTGCGTCCTCTACTGAACGGGCAACGCCCGCCCTGTGTCCGTAGGAACGCATAACGTCAATAAAATTCTTCTGCTGATCTCTGACACGTCCTCTAGGGGTCTTTATTTCAATGAAGGCAACCTTGTCCTTGCCAACAAATAAAGTGTCAGAGAACCCCTCTGGCAAGCCTATAACTGAACGAGGTTCTACTATTACGTACTGTTGAAACTCGTTCGACCACACTCTTTTGCCTTGCCAAAATTTTCCTGCATTAGTTCTGAATACAACCCCGTATTCAGACAACTTAAGCCTTATCAGGTTCTGTAATTCCTGTTCTCTCATATATGTCCTCTATCTGTTCGTTGAGCATGTGCCAATTAGGGTCATATGACCTTACGATATCCTGAAGAACCTCTGAACACACATATAACTGTGCAAGTGATCCATCACTCCAAACATCGTCTGATTCCGTGAACCTGTTAATGCTTTCCTTTATCATTTCCAGACACTTTGCTCTTCCGTATTTACTAATCAACCTTACCTCCTTCCGTTTAATACACACTTTGCCCACCACTGTGGGTTTTTGTACCCTCTCTGTATACCAAGCCTTACTAGGTCTTCGTAAGAACTCGCCTGACCTTGTTCTTGGCGTTTCTTCTTACGTTCATACGATTCTATCTTTTTCAGTTCAATTTCCTTCTGCACTTCAATTTCCCTTGAAGTCAGCGGATATTCCTTTCCGCAGTACGGACATTTCGGAGCAGTTTTAAATGCTTTGAAACAATACGGACACTGCCTGATTGTAAGTTCGCCCTTATGATTCATCTGCTGACGCTTTGGCACTCTGGTGGTCAGTGACCACTCGTGTTCTTCATTCGGTAATCCGTGTCTAGCATAGTTACCTACACAATCAATGATTACTGCCTTTTTGTCAGGCTTATATCTCATGCACCTCATAGATGATTGAATATACAGTGCCAACGAGTCTGTTGGTCTTAATAACAGACAACACTCGCAATCGTCAATGGATACGCCTTCAATAATGAGCATACAGTTGCACAAAACTGTTATCTTGCCATCTCTGAAATCATCCATTATCTGCTTACGTTCCATCGGTGGCGTGTTGCCGTCTAAATGTGCAGCGGATATGCCACGCTCTCTGAAAGCCTCACAGACTTGTTTTGAATGCTCAACCGAAACACAGTAGGCAATGGTCTTTTTCCCCTTTGCAAATCGCTCCCACGAACTGTAAACATCACTGTATATTTTCCTGTCCATTACAAGCGGTTCTACATCCGAAATCGAGTAATCGCCACGTTGCTTTTTCAGGTTACTGACATCTACTGACAGTGGTGCATAGTAATCAAACGGAGCAAGGTATTTATGATTTATGAACCAATCCACTGGTTCGCTGACTACCAACTCCTCAAACATATCTCCTAGCGGTCTGCCGTCCAACCTCATAGGTGTAGCAGTAAATCCGATAGTAAATGTGTCATAGTAGTTGACTACTTCTTGCCACGTATCCGCCATGCTCAAGTGAGCTTCATCTACAATAATCAGATCGGGAGTGGGGTATTCTCCAAGATGATTACTCTCTGTAATAACCATCTGTGTCCTGACTCCGTTAAATATGTCCAAGCCGTTTTTAAAGAACAACTTCGTATGCTGCTCTTTAAGTTCTATCCTGTGAACCAGAACCAACACACGAAGTCCTTTCTCCAAAGTTCGTTTAACCATTTCGAGAAACAAGTAGCTTTTCCCCGTTCCGCAAGGACTTTGAATAAGCACTCTGCGTTTCCCTTTTTGCATTAACTGAACTGTTTTATCGTATGCACTCTTCTGATAATCTCTTAACATTAATCAAAAGGTGTTTCGTAATCTAACTCTTCCGCACCGAACGTATTTACAAGTCCGCTATCTCCTGTGAGGGTACTGTTGTCAGGGTCTTTCCACGGCGGAAGGTTTGCGATCTGTCTTTCGTTCGTGAGCAGATATCCAACTCTTGCTTGTTGCTCTCCGTTGTATTCTTCATGTACAACCTTACAAGCACCTACCTTGCCGATCCAACTCTGATAATTCATGTCGCCCTGTGTTATGCCAAAACTCTTATACAGGTTGCTTAAATTCGTGTTTGTCATTTTCGGGTTTTCAGGCATAAATACTAAATACCAGAATAATTTACTGTTATATCCTGAAACCTCGAATGTGAACTTCCACATATCGTTTCCGTTACGTGAAATCTGTTCTTCCACATCTGCAATTCTTATTCTGTAATTTCCGATTGGAATCGGACTAAAATCTCTCTCTTCTACTTCGTCTGCGTTAAAATTCCAAGCTACCATTAATAGTCCTCCTTATCACTAATTGAAAATGCTATGGTTATCATTGTTATTACTCCGACTAAAAAGCCGAATAACGCTCCCGCCCAAAACTCTGGGATATACATTATTTTTTCCCTCCTGTGAATATCTCTTCAGGCAGACAAACATCTCGGCAATATACTTGATCTTTGCCGTATCTCTGTTTCGTGCCTTTCATCACGTAGAACCAACGTGTGTTACCCTTTTTATCAATCTGATTTTCCACTCTTGCAACGATATTCATCAATCCGCAGAAGTTATCAAGTATCTTCATCGGTAACTTCGGCTGAAGCCTCATGCCCCTATTCCCTTTATCATCTAGGGGTATTTCTATGGCGTCTTCCCAAGCCGTAAACAACATATTGCAATTAGCAAAGGCAGCCTTCCTTGCAACTCTCTTCAGGGCATTGTAGACAATCAAGTATGCTTTCCTCATGTCCTTGTACTGACCGCTCGCATCATAGTCCAAGATAGCCTTGTCAAACACTTCTGAAATGTTGTCTACGATGATGCAATCGTACTTGCCACTGTTAATCGCAGAAGACAGGGCTTCAATCAATATCGGATTTCCGTCTTCATCGAGATAGTCTTCCATCGGCAGTATTTCCAGATCGTCACGTTTGAAATTCCTCAAAACTACGTGAGAGTTATCCGTTGCAATTAGAAGTTTTCTGCCGGGTACTAACGTTGCATTTACTGTCTTTCCTGAACCTATCTGCCCATAGATAAGTCCTGCGTACGCTTCTCTAATCTTTTCCATAAGTGGTATCTCTCTAACCCTTTCCTCACGAGAGTGCAAGATTCCGTGATAAGACCTTGCTCTCTCGGATACTCTTTAAACCTCCTGTCCGTCATAATGTCTGTGATGATACGAAGGATACATTCGTCTATCGCATCATATAGTTGTTCTTCCGTAACAGTTATCCTATCCAATCTGTTTTCTCTCCCTCTTGTTAAATCCGACAAGCTCGAAATCAAGCGGTTCTGTAAGAACCTTATTCTGCTTGCAAAAATCACAAACGCCACAATCATTCGGCTTGATGTTGCCTGCCTTGATGTTAAGTATCCTCGGGATGTTGTTTCTGACTTCGTTGAAGCACTCGTCCAGACGCCACTGCGGAATACTGATAACTTCGATGTCAGGAACTTCTTCCTTTGTAATCGCTGCTATATACACGGGAAGCAACTTCCCCGTAACCGCCTCGTGTACTCTCTGATAAATTGCTAACTGTGTATCATAACCCCAATGCTGAATGAACGAGATGCCATACACTCTGTCAAACGACCTGCACGTCTTCAGATCAACTATCGAATCACTGTTAAGCGAATCTATCTTGACTTTCCAATCGGCAGATAGAACATTTGCCGTTTCAATTACCTGTTTTTCTCCGCTCATATATTTCATGAAGAACGGATCACGTTCTGCTCTTGCAATCATCTCATCAGCTTTTTTGTAATCGGCTCGGAGCTTTCCTTGTTTCGTGAATATCTCTGGATGGTTTTTCGTGAACTTCTTCAGAGTTCCTTCGAAGTACGCATCTACATAACTTCCCACCACCATTGCCTTTGTCGGTTCTTCCGAATACTTGCCGTTGATTTTTGCCATTGCCATCGCTTCACATTTTAGGAAATCCTTGTACTGCGAATTTGACAGATACTGCTTATCAGCCTTTCTTGAGTAGTAATTTCTTTCTGTTAAAATCTTTATCAACCCCTTTCTTTATATTCGAATTTATATTTACCTGTGATGATTTCCACCTCATACTTATTGCCGAACAGAAGTGAGAAACAAGCTCCTACTTGCATTGCAACGTTCTTTTCTGCTAACTCGTGTTCGTCATGG
>Ga0326512_10002505_pt1 | contig 13602 bp, 13 predicted proteins | sample 1_2617_0518_D_FD_203652 | JGI IMG/M metagenome (GOLD analysis project Ga0326512, IMG submission 203652) | Bovine rumen microbial communities from UC Davis, California, United States - 1_2617_0518 | ecosystem: Host-associated > Mammals > Digestive system > Stomach > Rumen | place: USA... | reverse complement strand
TATACAATAAGTTATTATATTAATTAAGGTTTTCATTAGTTGATGTCTCCTCGCTTTCTAGTCCTGCTCCTATTGGTTCTATTGTTGCTTGATTAATTAACATGTGTGAACTACCTGTGCCATGAGAGTGTATATCAATGACACCTTTCACAATAACTTCCTGATTATTTAGATTAGGGTCAATTGCTTGCATTGATTCAAATTCAAAGCCCATAAACTGTAATGTTGTATCATCATTACCATTTGGAACAAGGACTTCGTTATATTCATCACTCGTAACTAATGTTCCTTTAACTACAACAAAATAGTTACGGTATGTATCTTCTGAACTTAATATAGAAAATACTGCATTATATAAATCCATTCCTGATAACTTAGTTAAATCAAGCAATTCACCATTACTATTTAACATGCTCATTAAATCCGAATATTCGATATATTGTACATCAATATCTTCAGGATATTCTAACTGTTCTTCTGATTGGATTTCGGTTGTCTGTTCCGTGTTCGTTTTAGTAGTCTTGTTACTATTTAAAATATTATTGTTTAAAGCTACAAACAAAAGCCCTAATAATAGAACTATAATTAAAGTCGGAACAATGAACCACTTATTCTTTTTAAAAAAGTTCTTCATAAAATTTCCTTTCTTTATTTAACTAATGGTACTGTCTTAGAAAAATCAGCTTCTTCGTTTGATTTATAATATGAACCGAGCTGAGTAAGAATAAGATTTAGTCTCATTCTTTCTTTGTTTGGCATACTATCAACGTACTCATACTTATCATCACCTAATTCGTATAAATACTTAGCTGCCTTTTCATCACTCATAAAAACTGTTGGATAAGTTTTTCTTAAATAAAATAAGAACGAAACAATAGCAATTCCTATAACTATTACAAAAATTGTCATTCCTCTTAGAATTTTTGTTGCTGTTGCTTTTATTTTCGTTTTTTTTAATTCATCATTATAATTTTTTATTTTGCTCATAACATATCCTTTCGTGAACTACAAAAAATCATAGTCTAAATCATAGTCTATTGACCAAAATTATATTATCTGGTAAATACATTTACATCTCATATATAATATAGCTCAAAACTAAAATTTTGTGACAAGATTTAAGAAAGTTTTTCTGCAACAAAAAAAGAGAGCCTTGTAAAAGACTCTCTTATTCTATTAAATATTAGCACCCTTATCTAACATCTTTGCAATCTTACATAAGAACTTATGCTTATTTTTGTTTTCTTCAACCTTAGCTAAATGTTTCTTAGCTCTTGCATAACGAATATATTCTTCGCTTTCCTTTTTGAATCTAGCTTCGCTTTCTTCCTTCGTTTCATTAGCATATCGTTTTGCATGTTCTTCCAATATTCTATCACGATTTTTTTTATCAGACATAAAACCTGAATATCTATACTCAAAAGCTTTAATCTCATCTTCTGTAATCTTTGCAATATCTTCGTCACAATCATCTTTGTTTAGTATATCAACAATCTTAGAGCTTAATACTTTAGATAAAATTGTAACAATATTCACAAATTTACTTGATAAAGCTAAAACTGTATCAATAACTAATGCTCCAATAACAAAAATCTTAGAGTTTATAATCATTAGGAATAATGGATAAATTACAATACCCACAATACCACTCTGTAATTCAATACCAATTGTTTTAAGAAAACCAACAGTTTCTCTAGTTTCAAACATTTCTGATGTATGAGCAAAACCATGCTTTAAAGAAATAAGTACAGGGTCACTTTGGAACGCTTCTGCTTTAGTTATAACATTAGTCATATCTAAATGAAAGATATTTGAAACTGTATTCACTACATTTGGTAAAACACTAAATGTTGCAAAAATAAGAGTTACCATATATACAATAGCTAAAATTCTAATCAAGTAGAACTTATAAAAAGTCAAAAAACTTCTTAATAACTTAAATAATGATGTTGCATAGATTGAAAATAGAAGTATAAAAACGAGAATAACTCCTACAAAAACTCCAAATCCGCTTAATTTTAATGATGCTAAAAAATCTGTTTCCATAATTCATTTACTCCTTTTCTTATTTATTCTTTAAAGGAGCTATATGGATTTTATAACTCCTTTTAAGTTATTATCAATGTTATCATTTTAACACCTCTTTTTTTATAATTTAAATTATAATAATCTATTTTATAATATTTATTATTCATCCATCAAAATTGCAGTCCAATAGTGCTTTCCGTCAGAACCAAGGGCTAAACCTACACCAACCTTTGTATACTTAGGGTCAATAATTGCAGCATAGTGTGGTGCTGAATTGTGCCAACTAGTTACAATACTTGCGGCAGTTGTCTGTCCTTTACCCATTACTTCAGCAAAGTTACCGTAACGACCATAATAGTGACAAATTGATGATGCCGTCTTATAACCATCACTATTTCTATTTTTAAAAGGTCTATAATGGTGACTATCATGTTCAAAGAAATCACAATCGGCATTTTCTGCTGACCTATGACCTGCCATAATATCAAGTGTATATTCTGGAGTTAATGGAGCAACTCCTACATTAGCTCTTTCTTGATTTAATAGTTCAAAAACTTCATTAAGTAAAGCCTGATAATTTGCCTTATTATTAATAGCCATTTGCTTATATTCTTCGTTTGACTTACCACTAATACTAAGCTCTACTGTTTCAGTTGGTACAACCTCATTTGTATCATTGGCAACTTCATTACTTGGCTCTTCTTCTACATTAGTATTATCTTTGCCTACATTTGTATCGGTCTTAGTTGTTCCCTTTGAAGTCTGTACATTTGGCTTTGTAGCTAATGTTAGGTCTTCTGTCTGACTTTCTGTTTCTGCAACAGCCTCAGTTTCTTCGATAATATTACTTAAAAGACCGTCATCAAAAGGTAATTCATCAGGGTTAATATTTTCTGCTACCTCCCCAACAACATTACTTGCTAATACAGATACGTTACTCTTTTTTGTATTAGTTCCTGTTGATAAAACGACTGCAACAACAACCGCTACTAAAAGAATATTTACACCTACAAAGTAACTACCTTTCTTATTAAAATTCTTGTTTTCAATTAATTTCTTAAAGTTATACATAAAATCTCCTTTCTTTGTATGATTACAAAAAGTAATCTAGTTTAAATAGTTCCCTCACTAGAAATTATGTATAACTTCTAGTGTTCCTTAAAAGTCTCATTTTAAAAGTCGTTGAACACTAATATGTTTAGCTTTTAAAACTCTCCTTTATTTTGATGATTGACTCATCTTCTATATATAATATAGGTCAAAATAATTTTTTTGTGACAAGTTTTGAATAAGTTTTTAAACAAATGTGAAAGTTTGGTTATATTGCACAAAAAATGGTATATAAAATTGGTAAAAACACATAAAAAAAAGAGCCTACCCATAAGGATAAGCCCTTAATTACTTACTATTCAGTTATAAGATAAATTGTGCTACCATCTTTGTGACCAAGAGCATTGTATTCAGCTTGTGTACCAGTCCAAATTGAATAACCGCCTAACTGATTATTAATTGTATCAATCTGTTCCTGAAGGTCTGAAACTTTTGCATTAAAGAAGTTTGTAATATTCATATCACTATCTTCTCTATCAGACTTTTCCTGAGCATAAAGGTCATTTAAATATTCATATAATTCGTTAAGTGACTTAGTAAACTCAATATCATTACCTGCTAAGATTTCAACATATTCCTTAATCGTCATGTCAGAAGTATCATGCTCCTTCTTAACGATATGCCACTTTACGCCTTCTTCTGGGTCTTCCCATTTAGCCCAAGCTCCTGTACCATTATCTGTATCTTCTGTAATTTCTGAACCTTCTGTTGTTGTTCCATCTGCTGATGTACTTGAATCTGATGTTGAAGTACCACCAGCTATAATATTACCGTCTGTATCAGTTTCGATTTCTGTACTAGGTTCAATAACATTGCCATCTGCGTCAGTTTCGATTTCTGTACTAGGTTCAATAACATTACCATCTGTATCAGTTTCAACTTCCTTACTAGGCTTAGTTGGTTTCTTAATATTTACATTCCATACATAAGAGATTAAAGGAGTTTCAACCTCTGTAATATCAATCTCAGAATTAATTACATCAATCTGGTCTTGTAGGTCTTTTAAATTGGCATCTGTAACCTCTTTATAGTGCTCATAATCCTTAACAAGATTTGCTATATCTTCTCGAATTTTATCAATATCACTTCGGACATCTGCAATCGTTGTCATGAAGTTATTAACAATATTGTTATTAATTTCATCCATTTCTTCTTTAGTATAATAATCAGTCATGTACTTGTCTAATGACTGTTTAATCATCTGAGAAACTTGTTCCTCTGATAATGCCATAAAGTTCTGAATTAATAAATCCTTAAAGTTATCTTCAATGACATTTGTTGCAATCTGTTTTGATGTGTTTTCATCAATCTTATCTGCTGCAACTTCGTGAATATAACCTGATAAGTCATTAATCATTCTATCCTGAGCATCGTTACTAAGAACTGCTGCTACTTTATTCTTTCTTAGACCAAAAGCTAGTAACAAAATTGCAATAATAATGCCAGCTCCTATAATACCCATTAGGATACGCTTTTTGAGTTCTTCTTTCTTCTTATCTTCATCTTCCTCTTTGTCTTTCTCTTTATCGTCAATAGCATCATCATTTAATACATATTCTTTAATATCATCAGGATTTACACCTTCGTTATCCATATCATTTGTATCAGTTAATGTTACCTTTTCGTCATCATCAAAATTGACTTTATCATATTCTAGTCGATTATCGTTGTTCTTCTTCATCTAAAAAATCATCCTTTCTGTTTTTTGTTTGTAAATTAAAAAAAGAGTAAGAACTTTATCCTTACTCTTTTAAATATGCACCAAGTTTTATTAAATTAAAAAATTCGATTTAATAATGGTTATCTTTATAGTACCAATTGTTTTCAATTAATGAAAAAATATTGTCCGATGTAGTTTTACCACCATCTGTTCCAACATCACCAACTGAACCATTCCATACTAATTCATCACCACGTTTAATCTCAACAACTCTCTTGTCACCAATGTAAGCATTAAATTGTCTATGTGGAATTTCATCTTCTGTTACTGGTTCGCCACAATATTCACAAAAATAAGTTCTAACACCATTTTCGTAAACACTTGGCTTTTTAGCAACTTCATCACTTGTTATGTAGTGACCAGTTGCCGAAACTACAAATTTACTTGTTGTTGCGGTACATCTATGACCATCTATTATATTTGTACACTGATAGTGACTATGACCATCTTCGGTACAAGTAGCTTCATCATCTGAGATTAGTTCTTCATAATGATGACCCACTGCTTTTTGAAAAACAACTCTGCTTAAATTTCTTGGACCATCTCTACTTTCATCATGTTCAGCTCTAGTACAACGCTTATGACCCACATAATCTGTAGTACATGAAAGTGCTGAGTCTCGAACCCAATGCCAATCATGACCTAGTGCATTTTGCCAAGTTGTATTTAAATTTTGTGTTGCCTGACATCTGCTACAATATTCGTGCTTTTTGCCATCTTGTGTACAACTAGCAGTTGAGTCAATTTTCCAATGCCAATCATGACCTAAAGCTGGAGTTGTACGAGTTGCTCTTTGATGACAATAAATACATTTACCTTCTTCAACACCATTTGTTGTACAGCCTGCACCAGAGATTGTGTGCCAATTGCTATAAGTACACGCTTCTTCACCTGAAGCCCAAAATTCTAAGAAAGCTTTGTATTGCCAACCAACTGCGTTTAAGTTTGTTTCAATATTGTCACAGTTAGCCGCTGTTCCGGAGTTTGAATGTCTTGAATAATATGTTCCTACTTGCATGTTTGCATAATCTGGTTCAGTATTATGTTTATTCACTGGTCCATCATAACCAAAAATTAAATCTCCATCTGCGGCTTCTATCCATTCATGTGCTCTATCATAAGGTTTAATAACAAGATGCTTTCCAGCATACAGTTCACGATTTATTGGGTTCCAGTGAACACCATTTTCCTCAATACTAATAGTACATGGTACGAGATAATGGGCACCCCAATCTGGATTACATTGGTCACTTTGATTTTGGTTACTTACACGAGCAGGTAAAGAAACTGCATTTGCATTTACATAATTGCTTCTAAACACTATAAACATAATACTAAACAGTAACAATCCCTTTAGTATCTTAATTGTAGTTTTCATTTGCATCTTCCTTTCTGTATATTAGCTCAATTTAATGTGCTTATTATAAATATGCGACAACTTTTATTAAAACAAAAAAAATAAGTGAGTCTACAAAAATGTAAACTCACAAAATTAATTACGTTAATTAAAAAATATTTGAGATTGCTTTACCGATACCACCAAAGAAATGCATAATACTATTTCCGAGTGTTACAAAAACATCACCAACTCCTTGAGCAGCACGAACGATAGGATTTTTGCTCTTTTTCTTCTCTTCCTTCTTTGGAGCAGTATCTTCTGTATTTTCTTCTGATATTTCTTCAGTAGACTCGTTTTCTTCTCCTGTTTCAGTTTCTACGCTTTCAGTTTCAGCTTCTAAAGATACATCTTCTTTTTCAAAATTATCTGTAACAAGTGATGTATCTAAATTGTCAGTTGAAGCTTGGCTGTCTACCACATCATTAGTTGGTACTTGGTAATTATTAGAATTATCTTCTTCTGCTTGTGCAGGAGTTGGAGTAGATTGTGCAGCAGCTTGTCTAGCTTCTTCATCAACCAATCTTTCTTCTGTTTTGTTGTTTACAATATATCCTGTGGCACGGTCATAACGATATAATTGAACATCAATGTTCCCACTACGAAATCTTAGATATTCAGCTTCACGTCTATCTGCTTCGGCTGGATTATCATAAACTTGTTGCATATAAGATTCAATTTCTTCATTAGTTAAATATCTAGCATTTATTACAAGTCTTTCATGTCTCCATTCTCCTCGTAAAACTAAATCAATATCAAAAGCTTTTTCCCAATCAGCATTAGGTTGAATATATAGAGCATCCTTATATTCAAACCCCGGCTCTGATAGACACCCCGCCTTTGCTAAATTTGGTGTCATTAATACTGCTCCGAGTGTTGATGCGATTATTAGATTAGTTGCTATTATTTTCTTCATGTTCATATTATTACTTCCTTTCTTTGTCTGTTTATTAGTTACTTTTATCTTTTAGTTACAAACTTATATTTATTTTCGTCTGTATAACCTTTAAGCTAGGAACATGAAATGTTCCTTTGCACATATAATATAGCTCAAATAAAGAAAAATGTGACATATTTTCGAAAACTTTTTTAGAAAAAGAAAAATGGTACAAAGGCACCTAATAAAAATATGTGTGATAAATGTTTTATCGCATCTTCTGTTTCGTGATTATCTACGTCAACGTATATTTTGTAGCATTTAATTAAAAATAACAAAAACATTAGTCCTAATCCAATTGCAACTAATACGGGGTTTACATGTTCTAACCATAGCAAAAATATCATTTTTATATTATTCCTTTCTGTGTTTGATAAAATAATAGGGGCTACAAAAAAATGTAACCCCCTATTTGTATTATATAACTTCTTGTTGATTAGTAAATAGACTCTTTTAACTTATCAATAGACTCTTTATCTTCAGGACTTGTTGAACAAATCTTGAAAATTAATCTGTTCTCTTCCACTGGATTCATGAATGGTATAACAGCTCGTGCAGTCCATATCAAACCTTCACCAGCGTTAGTGGTTGGATTAATATACTCTAACTGTTCATCACTTAAATTATAAAGAACCTTTAGAGCCATTGAATCTTCAGCCGACTGCTTTAAAAGAATAGCAAAATCTGAGTTCTTTAACATATTGTTACCTTGCTTTGAATCCAATAAATCGGATACGTTCTGTGTAATAATTGTAGGAGAACCCATCCATTTTCTAGCTCGCTTGTAAATCATTTCAAGGTAATCAGCCTGTGACTCATTTCTTAGTAACAAGTATGCTTCATCAATATAGAACCAAGTTCTTATTCCCTTTGTTCTGTTATATGTCATCTTGTTCCATATATCACTTAGAGCCATCTGAATAGCAACATTTTTAAGTGTTGAACCTTCACTTAATGGTTTTGTGTTATATGTAATAAGTTTCTTTGAAATATCAATATTAGTTCTATGAGCAAAAATGTTCTGAGAACCAATTGCAAACATTCTTAAAGCCCCTGCTAAAGCATTTGCTTCGGGTTCTGGTCTTGATTTTAATGCTTCATATAAGTCAACAAGTGTTGGAACCTTAGTTACATCAATAGTCTTACCTGTTTCCTTTAAATACTTTAAATAAGGAGCATAAAGGTCTGATAATACCGTATCAACTAAACTTGATACTTGTGTACTTAATTTATGTCCATCACCAGCCATTGCTTCAATCATAGCAATAATTGATTGTATTTTTGCTGATTTTGGGTCAAATGTTGGGTCATCAGGGTTAATTGTTATATCCAAGTCAAAAGGATTAATATGCTTTTCACTTGCAGTTGAAATAACAATTTCCTCGCCACCAAGCATTTTACATAAACCTGAATACTCACCATCAGGGTCAACAATAAATACCTGTGAATTTGTAGTATTTAATGCAGTTTGCATAATCTCAAATTTAGTCGCAAAAGATTTACCTGAACCTGATGAACCAAGAATAGCACCATTCTGGTTCTGTGTTACATTACGGTTATACACAATGATATTCTTTGATAATCTATTAATACCATAGTAGTTACCACCTTTAATCTGTAATTCTTGTGATGAGAATGGCTGAATTGCTGATGTTGAATATGTTGGTAACACCTTATGTGTATGAACATATTTTACACCTAATGGCAAAGATGTATCAAAACCTTGTTCCTGCATAAAGGTTAATGTATCAAGTGTCAAACTTAAATACTGTGCTCTCGTCTTAATCTGAGCTGTAGCATTTTCCAAATCTTCTAATGTATCAGCAAAAATTGTTGCAACTAATGTTATGTGGAAGAGGTTCTCAACACCCTTATTAAGCTGAGTAACAAGTTCCTTTGCATCTTCTGCATTTTGGTTTAATGTTGGTGAAAGTAACTGCTGGTCAGGAACAGGTAACTTCTTTAACTGTTTCTGAATATCACCATGAATACTTGTATTAATATTCTTTGCAAAGTTTACAGCTTTACCTCTATCAATCATTTCATAGTGAACTGATATAACACTATTTGCTGAAATATTTGAAAGTTCACTTAAAATTGCTGATGAAATCTGTTCAGGAATTGCCTTTAAATAAAAAGTTCTAGCATATCTTGAACCCATTGTAAAGTAACTGCCATTTGAAAAATCAAAACTTGATGGACAAATAACATCTTTTACAGAACCACCCTGATTCTTAATTGTTTCAAGATTATACATAGTCTTAAATTCACCAACTTTGTCTCGGTAAATATCATGTAATATCTCTAATCTATTTTCAAGAGTTAGTACCGAAATACCTGTATTATTCATTGTTTTAAATACTCGGTTCGCATTATTTTCTTCTTCTGCAAAAATCTTACAAGCTTCATCAATGCTGCTTGCATTTACAGTAAGTGTTAAATACTTTTCGGAACGAATATTATTCTTACCTCTTTGCATATTATCAACAATAAGAGAATTAATATCTCGTCTAACTGTATCATAATTATCTTGGCGATATGGTTCTAATACATTTTTACTAAACTTCTGTTCATCAATGGTTCTGTTGTTTACTGTAATTTCATAACCGATTCTTGGTGATAATGAGTTTAAGTATTTCTTAAAACTTTCTAGCACATTAAACTGTGACTCATCACCAATATCTAAGTAATTAGCATCACCAATCAAATACGATTTTGTATATACACCATCAGCAGGCATGATAATGCCTTTTATTAAACTATATTCATCAGGTTCGTCTTCAAAGACTCTAACAAACGGAATGGTTTCTCTAACCGTTGTCATAGGCTTTGAATTGATAGCACTTTTATATGTACCGATTAATTCGTTTTGCTTTTTTGTTTTCTTACTACTTGTTGTAGTTTTAGCTTTTGTTTTCTTAGCCATAATAAACCTCCTCGATTGATTTTAGGTTTTCCACCCTATTTAAAAATATGTGCCAATTTTTATTAAAATAAAATTAGCACAATGTTTTGTGTTTCTTATCTGATTTGAACTCGTAACTATCAAATCGCTCATCTTTAAATCTAGTCTTTGCTAATTTGCTTGCGTCTACTCGTGGTTTATCATCTTCAATCTTAATTCCTAATTCTTCGTTATGTTTCTTTTCGGCTTTTATTTTTTCAATTTCTATCACATCATCAAGAGAAGTTGTATCATAGACTCGAATATTCTTTGATTTAATGTGGTACCTATAATACTCAATAACAAAATATTCAGGCTCCATATCGAAACAAATGGATTTGCCAAAAGCTAAAAAGACTGGAATTGCCATAATTAATGCAGAAACTAATATAATAAGGTTTTCGTCCATTCCTGTTTTTACAGCGGATGAAATCCACATAATTGTTGGAACAACGCCAATAGCTAATTTAACTAACTGTTTGTTTGTAAAAATACCAATATCTTTAGGCTCATACGAACCCAAATGTTTTGGTGCTGGCTGAGATACTGCTGCCATATATATCAATCCTTTCTTTTTGAAATTAAATAATGGGTAACAATCGTAACAAAACGACCATTACCCATTTTATCATTAGTTCTTGTGCGTTCTTTACGCTTTATCTTATTTGTAATCTTTTGTTTTTATCTTTAGTATTTTATCTATTATCTTTAGTGTAAATTTATATTAATTAGAATAAAGTTTTCATTTCTCTTGAAATGCCAATTGCTACACCTGCTGTTGCAAATTGCATCGCTACACAACTCCACAGTCCACCAACATTGGCATTATTTGAGCCAACTATCAATGAAGTTGCAAAAGAATTACCAACAACTGCAACTAAATATACTGCAAAACCTGATAACATTAAGCCACCTAATGCCTTCAAATTTTGGAAACCTTTTGAGTTTGCCCCACCATCGAAACAGTTTGCTACTGCTAATGGAGAAACTATAATTTGTATACCAATTTGAAGAACTCTTGAAAGAGCTGCAAAAATGATACCTAAATGTGCAAGTTTTGACAACAGCCATATAACAAAGGATTGCAACATCATACTCAAATCACTTTCTCCTGAGTCTTTCCATGCGTCAACTATTTTTTGACCCGATATTTCAGTATTACCTGTTGAATTAATCGTACCCATTTTTGAAATAAACGTATCACTCAGCGACAGCATCGTGTTTACAACCGTCTCTAAGTTTTTTATTACCGCTATAACAATGATTAATTGTATCGTTACCTTTATTAACGAATCAACTGTAACTTGGTCAGCTGATGCAGCATTTAACAAATATATCAAAAAGAATGTTGTAATTGCTGCGTAACCATACGGTTTTACTACGTTATACATCTTCTGAACTTGTGTCCAAAAAGTTGTATAAATTGATGTATTAGCTGAAAATCTTGTATAATCTTCAACTTTATCAGCAAAACCTGAACCTATTGATTGGTCAATCATATTTTTTGCGGCTGCTCGCATAAAATTAAACATTTGTTACTTTACCTCCCTTCTTTTTTTTATAGATTAAGGTATTTTTTCTTTAGTATTTATATTATATTAAACTTTATCTTTCGTTTTCTTTGTGATTATAATAAGCCCATACTAGTAAATATTGATTTCAAGCCTACTAAAAATGCACCACCGACCATCATACTTATTGCTTTTTGGTTCTTTAAAGATTGTTCATCTTTAATCGACACTACAATATTAAACACACCAAAAGCTACCATAAAAATACCACCAATTCTAGCTATATCAGCAAACCAACTAATAACGCCTGAAGCAATTGTATTAACATTAACATCATATGTTGAACCTGAACCGCCTGAAATAGCAATTGTTAATACCGACTTCAAATCACTAAAAGATATAAGTCCTAAACTTACAATAGCCGATTGAGACGCTTTTGCTTTTTTTGCTGCGTCTTCTTGTATCATTGCAAAAATCAAATTGATTACTGTAAAAGCAGTCATTATTACACCTGCCCACATAGTAATCATTGATAATAATTCAATAGCTCCACTTGCAACAGTTTTGTAACTTGTACTAGATGTAATACCCGTTCCAATTAATGTTGTTACCACAGTACTCATCATCAAGAATATAGTTGATGCACCAAAAAGTAATGTAGCTTTTTGTTTAGCTGAAGCATCTTCTTGTGAAAGTGCGTAGATTAAGTGAACGATTGCAAGTGCTAATAAAACACCACCTACTGCTGCCCCCGATTTAACGAGAACGCTATTAACACCCTTAAAAGCATTTGTCGCTGTTAAGTTTGGATTAATTGCGGACCCACCAAAATTAAGCAAGACAGAGTAGGTTACATTAGTTGCTAACATAACCTACCACCTCTCTTCTTGCTTACATCTGGATTCCGAAAGTACCCATGAGAAGCTTGTAACCTACAAGAATAGCTCCTGCAATGATAAAACCGATACCTTCTGCTCTCTTTAATGAGCCTTCATCTTTAATAGATGTACCAATTAAGATGACACCGATACCTACAAATACAACACCAAGTGTGATTGCGTATTTGTTAAGTAATCCAAGAACACCACCAATGATACTATTCTCAGATACACCGCTGTAATCAACCGCATAAGCTGAAATCTGAGCCTGTGTTAAAGTAAACATTGTTACTAAACTTGTTATAATCTGTGCCTTCTTTGTTTTGATTTTTGTTGCTAATTTACTTAGCTTCATCTTCATCTTATCCATATTTGTTCCTTTCTGATACACAATATATGTATCCTTTAAATTTAGTTATCTTGTATTGCAACAGAATGATTGTTAGTGAAATTCAATCACTCTGTCGTATACTTTATCTTCAGTAAAATCTGACACTCCAATGGCTAAAGTACGTTGGGTTCTTATATATATTCACTTCCAAATATACTCGAAAGTATATGAGACTAATGAGTTTTTATAAGACTTTCACTACCAAAGATACCATTGTATCCATTAACAATAGCATAAGGCTCGTGTCAAAACCTACATAAATGTGCTATCCATTCCACCCCTAAAGGAGTGGGCTTTTCGCACGTGTCTTGTAAATTAAATTTTAATTAACTTACAATAATAAATATGCACCCAAAAATATCAAAATAAAAAATCATTAAAAACGAATCTAAATATCAAACATATTAGTATCATCTTCGCTATCTATTTTTACATTAACGTATTTAGATGCTTTTTTGAATCGCTCATCAGGATTTGCAATAGCTTCATTATCGTTTACCATTGTTGCTTTAACGAGTAGACTTGCTGCTATAGTTGGATTTAAACTACCATCTGGATTAGTAATTTCGTTACTAACTCTAGTTTCGACATCTTCGTTACGCATTTTGTTCATAACTTCATCTTGTCGTTTCTTAGCATCTTCTTTTTCTTTGTTATAGTTTTTGGTTGTATTGTTAAAGTTATCAA
>Ga0326512_10002503_pt1 | contig 13610 bp, 11 predicted proteins | sample 1_2617_0518_D_FD_203652 | JGI IMG/M metagenome (GOLD analysis project Ga0326512, IMG submission 203652) | Bovine rumen microbial communities from UC Davis, California, United States - 1_2617_0518 | ecosystem: Host-associated > Mammals > Digestive system > Stomach > Rumen | place: USA... | reverse complement strand
GGAATGCGATCGGCTACACACCGATAACGAACCTCTCTGTTGAGATAGCCCTGAGCGACTACTACGACAATGCCCAGGAAGGCGACGTGATAAAGAGTCACACCGAGTTTGCATACTTCAGCAAGTCCGGCAATGTAGGACGCTGGCGCGGTAGCCTGCAGTACATGAAGCCAGGCGAAGGCTACATGCTGCTCCGCAAGGGTGATGCTACTGTTTCGTTCACCTATCCGTATTACGAGATGGGCACCAGCTCCAGCGGGAATGGTGCTAAAGCCGCAAGGCTCACCTCTTCTAATGAGGCACGCAGTGCAGTCCATAGGACACGCAACACGATGACCCTCTCGGCAACGGTAGAAAACTTCGAGATGGAGGATGGCGACCGTCTGGTAGCATACTCCGACGGCGAGGTGGTAGGATGTGAAGAGCTCATAACAGCAGCGACTGCAACAGACCAGCCGGTGTTCTTCATGAGCATTTCCGGTGAGGCTAAGCAGCCTATCAGATTCACTATCGAACGTGACGGTAAGACAGTAGCTTATACACGTGACATCATGACATTCCAGACTGATGCTGTCATCGGCAGTCCTGAAGAACCGGCTGTTATCAACTTCTCCGACACTCAAACCTACGAGGAGGGCAAGTGGTACACCATCGACGGACTCCGACTGCAGCACAAGCCTACACAGAAGGGCGTCTATATCTTCGGTGGTAAGAAGGTCGTGATTAAGTGATAACGTAACCATAACATTAAGTGTTCAATAAATGAAAACCATGAATAAGATAAAATTAGCATTCGTACTGCTTGCAGGCCTCGTTTTCGGGGCTTGCGGCAGCGACGATGACGGTGGCAATAACAATAATAATAATGTCAAATACACAGAGACCGCAGTCAGTGAGGCCCCTTCGTGGCAGATAGACTGGAGTTTTAATCAGGAGCGTCCGGTATGGACAAAGCCTGACGGAAGCAGCTATGGCAACTGGACTATCATGATGGTGCAGTTAGAAGAGACACTGCGTCCCTTTGCCTCTGACGAGGACATGATGGCAATCTTCGTAAACGGAGAATTACGTGGACTGGCAAGCCCTGCCGAAGGTACGGTAAAGGATGGTAATGCTACGTTCCTGATGAAGGCTTATGGCAACGAGACTGGCACGGAGACGGTGAATATCTCGCTGCAATATTTCAGCCAGAGGTTGAACCAAATCTTCACACTGTCTGACAACATCAACCTGAATTCTGACGAGAGTACCGGTATTGACGAAGATTACATACCTCCATTTACACTCGGCTCACCAAAGTATCCTATTGTGAAGACGGTAGGAGCAGAGAGTTATCTGACAAAGGCCGGTGTTCCGTATTCTGACGGCAATATCATCGGTGCTTTCGTGGGTGAAGAGTGCCGTGGTCTGGCAAAGCTCTCTACATCAGGCAACACATCGCTCGTCATCTACGGCCGTACAGCAGGAGAAACGGTAACACTGAAGTATTACGATGCAGAAAACGGCATCCTGTACACCATACCCGATGCGTTGAAGATGTGAGTTTTGCGACAGAGTTGACGAAACAAAACGCCAGCCCAGTGTTTACCGCGTTTTCAATTTTATTAACTAAAAATATTTCCTCACTTATGATGATTAAGTGAGGATTTTTTTGTACCTTCGCATCCAAATTTTGAAAAAGTATGTACTAACTAAATAAAATCTAAAGTGATGGATGCAATAGAACAAGAGAACTTTTCTGATGAAATCGTCATAGTGGGCACCAGATATGAACAACTGTCTGATGTTGTCAGTCCTTTGTATGACATGAAGGTGCCTATAAAGAAGAAAGATATAGCAAAACTTTTTGGCAGTGAGATAGTATATCTGAAACCAAAGAGTAATAAATATGATATGTATGCTGTGGGGGTGTATAATGCTGACAAGACACTGATAGGATATGTTTGGGCTTGGCAGTCTTTGTCAATACGCAAATGGCTGGAAGATAATAACAAGCCTTTTGTTGAGGTTAAGATAAATAGAGTAAATACACAGACTGAACTAGTATTGTCAACTCCCACATTCCCCATAGTATTGGGCAAAACAAATCGTTCTGAAGGGATTGATATGACATGGGCTGCAGATGTGCCAGATGAAATGACAAGCCTCAAAGAAGAGTCTCAGGAACTTGGACTTGATTTATTGAATGAAGAGTTGGCTAAATCGAATGATTGGTCTGATACCCTGAAACTTAGAATAGACAACATGCTTTACTATCTGCGAACAAACTTGTCAAGGCAATGTTATGACAACTGTATGGATATTTATCATCAGTTGATGAGTTCATCTGATGAAAGGGTCAGGGAACAAGGAGAATGGTTCTTGAAGACATTGGTTAGTAAAGGATCGAAAAGACAAATGGAATGGTGGGTTAACGAATGGTTGACTGAGTTTATGAAAAATTCTTGTGATGATGAAACACTTGAATTTTATAAAGAAAGTGGATATACCTTGGAGAGAGTGGAAAATTTGCTAAAAGAGGCACCTTATAGTTTGTTTCAAAGATATAAGGTGAATAAGTATCGTTTTGCGAAACAACTATATTATGCTGGCTTACCACAAAAGATATATTATAGGTTCCTGACTCTGCTTGCTTTGAGGGAGAAATTGAGGAACGAAAACGTAAACGAAAACCTTAACGATAACCATAACGATAAAGATGAGTTGTTTCGTTTTATTCATCCTGCTATGGATGAAGATCAGGAGAGAAAGATTCATAATGAGGTGAAACGATTGGTTAAGCGGCAAGGGGTGCAGATGATATGTCAGCACTTGTTGAGAATGGAAACGGAAGGTAAACTTTTATTGCCACCTAATCCTTCTGCAATATATAAGGAGTTGGTACGTGTAGGGATGCCCCAAGGCGATGGTTATAGTGAGAAAAACTTTAAGAATAACTATAGATAAATAGCGGTATTTATTAGTAAATTAATGAGCATTAGAGCAAATTTAGTCTCTAATGCTCTTTTTTTGTGTTATTTTGACTGAAAAACAAAATGCCTCACGGGCTATCTCGGGATATCAAGGGATATTTCGGGATATTACGGGATATCACGGGACGCACCATTTCAAATCCAAGGTTCTGCCTGAAAATGTCCGTACCTTTGCCGATGGAAATGAGAAAAACAAGTTCTCTCAGGAAACTGAAAAACGAGTTTTCATTTTCAAATCTCCTGAAAGAGATTTAACCATCGGCGATGTTGCTCACGCTCGACATACAGAAAACAAGCTTTCGTCTGTTCTCGCTTAATCGCAACATTGTCACTCGCAATCCTGAGATAATTCAGTGATTCTGCAAGGGTTCTTTTCTTATTGATACACACAAGCGCGGAAGGCCGCGCGAAATATACATTATTAATTATTAAAAACAAAATTATTATGCAAACAATGATTTTAAAAGTTGTACGTCAGGGCGAGGCCTTTAGCGTACAGAGTTCTAAACAAGAGTCAGGTCAGATTCAGAAGTGCAACATCGTACTTCGCGAGCTGGGTGGTGGCAAGTTCGAAAACGAATATGCCTGCACTATGCTGGGCAATCTGGCAGGTTGTAAATTCTACGAGGGTGATGTTGTTGCAGCCACCCTACGGTTCTCTACTCACGAATATCAGGGACAGGTGTTCCAGGAAATTCTGGCGACAGACCTGATAAAAGTGAAAAGTTAAAAGTGAAAAGTGAAAAGTTATTTTTTTTAATTTAACCCTGAGTTGAAGTGATGAGGATGTTCCCGGGTAAATGCGCAAAGAATCTGAACTTCTTTCACTAAATCAACTCAAAACGATGAAAACAACAACAATAGTTTTATATAAAAACGAAAATGAAAACAATATGTACGGCAACGTACAACACATGACGTCACTCGAAATCGCAGAGCTGACAGGTAAACCACACAATGATGTCATGAAGGCCATCAGAAAGATGGAACCAGCATGGCTGAAAGTCAACGGGGGAAATTTTTCCCTGGTTGAATATCGAGACAAAAAAGGACAACTTCGCCCTTGCTATTCTCTCACCAAAACAGAGTGCCTGTATATCGCCACAAAGTTCAATGACGAGGCACGCGCAAAACTGGTGCTGAGATGGGAGGAATTGGAGATGGCTGAGGTAAGAAGGAAGATGTCTGATGTAAGATGTTTGCCGGAGCCGAAGAAGATTCTGGCCCTGGCTGACGAGATAATCGGTGATGGGCTGCGTATGATTAACGAATCCGCTGAGGACACGCTGACGGCGACGCAGGTGGCAAAGACCTTTAACATGACGGTGTATGACTTCAACGCCGTGCTGCGCGACATGGGCATACAGTATCGCCGTAACGGCAGATGGAACATCTCTGAGGAGCTGGAGGGCCGCGACTTCGTACGCTTCCGCACTCATGTGAGCTACTCCCTGAAGGGCGTAAAGAAAATACGCACCTACATGACATGGACACTCAGCGGACTCCGCTACCTGAACGCAAAATTAGGATATCCTAATTTGTAAAGTTTAGAGTTTATAGTTTAGAGTTTAGAGGCAGTTGAAAGTGTAGAGTGGAGAGTTTAACTGTCAATTATCAATTATCAATTATCAATTAAAGTAAAGTGAGTGTACATGTAATATATTATAAGGACGGGGCGAAGATGATGCGCCCTGTCCTCAACAGAGAGGAGTATATAAAGCTTCGCGATAGCCGTAAGCAACAGGCAACCTTAAAGGCTGTGCATGAGGGTGACGAGAAGCAGAAGAACCGTCTTGAACAGATGAACTACAGCTGTCTGCCTAACGAGGACGGCACGCTAAAGGGTTCTACACGCATGAGCAGCACCATCGGTATGGATGTTGACCATATCGCGAAAGGGGAGATGCAGGCGGTGAAGGAACGCATACTTGGTAAGGCAAAAGAGTTGGGCCTGAGAATGTTGGAGGAGAGTGCCCGTGGTGAGGGTTATCACCTGGTGTTCAAACGCCGTCCGGAGTTGTCACAGGAGGAAAACCTCAAATGGGCCAGCGACCTGCTGGGAGTGAAGTACGACGACGGTGCCAAGGATATCACACGAGTGTTCTTTACAACAACGGCAGCGGAACTGATTTATCTCGAAGACGGCATCTTTGACCAGACCCCCTCCCTGTCTGCAGAGCAGACATCCCTCCACCGAGAGGGAGGGAAAGATAATGGTAATATTTCTCCTGCCCCCGGGAAGGAGTGCCCGAAGGGCGAGGAAGGGGTTTCCTTCCCCACCACTTTCAAGGGCATTCCCTACGCAACTATTATCGCAGAGTATTGGCGTCAGACGGGTGGCGAACCCAGTGAGGGTGAGCGCAACAAGTGTCTGCACAAGTTGGCAGCGAATCTGCGTGCCATCTGCGACGACAAGGAGGAATGGCTGCTGGAGATAATGCCACGATTCGGCCTGCCAGAGCAGGAGATGAAGAGCATCATCCACTCGGCCTGCAAGGAACCGACCAAAGGCTCGCGCCTGATGGATCAGATAGTTAACGAAAGACGAACCGCTTCGCTACGAAATACGAAAAACGAAGACCCTTCGACTTGCTCAGGGCAGGACGAAAACCTGGACGATAAAGAATTGTCAATTGTCAGTTCTCAATTGTCAATTAAGAAACTGCCGCAAGGTGTGAAGGATTCTGTTGATGCCGTAGGTCCGCAGCTGGCGATGCCCACGATAACGGCCATCTGTCCTGCTATCGGTGCGCTGGCAACGGGTGTGACACTCGATGTTCACGGTCAGAAAAAGGGTCTTAATCTTATCGCCTACATCGCCGGTGACTTTGCCTCCGGCAAAGGCAGTATCGACCCTGTGGTGGATGCGTGGATGAGCGAGGTAAAGGCTCTTGACAAGATGTACCAGATGCAGGAAGAGGAATGGCGTGCCAAGAAACGTGCTGCGAAGAACAAGAAGGAACAGCCCGAAGAACCGAAGCTGCCTGTGCGTTGTCTGACGCTAAACAATACTGTTGCCAATCTTGCGGAGCGACTGGCGAATACCGAGGGCAAGCATGCCTTTTCGTTTACGCCAGAAGCTGATACGGTGGCGCAGAAGTGGAGGTCGGCAATGTGTGATTTTTCGGTGATGCTACGCCAGAGCTACGACGGCACGAAGTATGAGCGCGAAGCCAAAAGTGCAGAGGCCGTGAATGTGCATATCGAAAGGCTGCTGTGGAATGTCTGCATGTGCGGCACGCCTGATGCGTTGTATCGTGTGGTAAATAACTATACGGATGGCTTCCAGAGTCGTATCGCCGTTGCACGCACGCCTGACAATACGTTTGCGCCGTTGGAGGAAACGCCTTACGTGCTGACCGACAGGCAGACGGAGCGCATACAGCAGATAGCGCATCTGTTGCCGCTGATGCATGGTGAGGTGGTGCTGCCGAAACTCGAAGCCAAGGGCCGCGAGTGGGTGGAACGCATCCGTATCGAGACGATGATGAACGACGACAAAGTACGTGCCCGTCAGCGTTTCCGCGTATGCGTTACGGCACAGAGGATGACATGCTGCCTGATGCTCTGTAAAGTGTGTGAGACACTTATCCAGAAATACGGCCTCAGTGGTGCGGAAGAACGTCTGAAACAGTATCCGAACCTATGGAAGGAGATGCTTCTGAAAGTACAGACACCCACGATGCTGGAGATGTACGACGTGATAGCCGATTCGCTGATAGAAAATGCTCTATACTTTTTTCGCGAACGCATTGAGAACGCTTTTGCAAGTCGTAACTATGCTGGAAATAATGAACGTAGGCGAATAGGTAAGAACGATTCTATCTATATGCGACTTGACGTAAAGTTTTCCTTTGAGCAAGCCATGCAACATAGCGTAGCTATCAAAGGGGCTGGAGTATCGCGTAATCAGGTGCATCAGATGTTGAAGAACTGGAAAATGCAAGGGCTTATCATACAAGAAGAAGCAGGAAGATATAGGAAAGTTGATAATTGACAGTTGACAATTGACAATTGACAGTTTTAGTGGTCATGATTGTCATTGTCATGAATGTCATTAAGGCTTTTAGAAAGATATGAATATCGAGAATAATAAAGAATGCTTTGTGCAGCTTTGGCTACGGTTGGAGCGCACAAGGCGCCTCCTCGGAGGTCAGTACAAACGCTTCTGCATCCGCAACGTGCTGAAAGCGTGGTTTGGCATTGAAGCTACGGATAATTTTATCTGGGATGTGTGTCGGCAGATAACACTGCTACTCGACGAAGACAACCCCGTCTGTGGAAATGATTTCTTGCGACCGCCGTCGCTCTGTCCGCGAAAACATCGGGAACTCCTGCGCACCATCGTGTCAATAAAACTCGGCATCAGCATCCGCAGCGTAAACCTCAAAGCCCTCGACAAGGCATATAGCATCGCATTTCCGAATAGCACGCCGATAAACATCAATAAAAAAGTTTAGAGTTTAGAGTTGAGAGTTTAAAGTCAGTTTAAAAGTTTATAGTTTACAGTTTATGAAGTTAATATTAAAACGTATTGCGAAAAGAAAGAATTATACAATAGGAAAGTTGTATTTGTGTAATGAATCAAAGCCTCCCCTAACTGGGGGAGGTTTGGAGGGGGCTTATCTCTGCGACACTCTTGAGCCGCCGTGTATTGAGATGAAGGTGGACAGGACAGTTGAGGAGGTGCTGAACGACAAGAACCTCCTGAAGGCAATAAAGCCATGTGCTATACCGGAAGGGGAGTACAGGGTTAGTATGACGTACAGCCCAAGGTATAAAACGCAGCTGCCGTTGATAACGGGTGATAGCCGTTTTAACAGCCTCTGGCAAGGTATCCGCATCCATGCAGGCAACACCGCCAAAGATACGCAGGGTTGCATCCTCGTGGGGGAAAACAAGATCGTGGGGATGGTCTTAAACTCCAGGCTTACCCTCACGAAGGTTAAGAACCTTCTGAAGGGTAAGGGGAGTTTAAAGTTAAAAGTTAAGAATTAAGAGTTGAAAGGCAGTGGAGAGTGAAGAGTGAAGAGTGAAGAGCAAAGAGTGTAAAGTAATGGCGCAAGATGCAATCGCATCCTGCGCCAATTTCTTTAACCGTTAACCGTTAAACTTTAAACGTTAATTTATCAGGAATGTTTTTTGCTTTCCGTTGTAGGTTGCTTTTACTGTCGCACGGTTGGCTGTGATGCCGCTGACTTCGAACTTCACGCTTGGATCTGAAGCTGATACTGCTATCTTTGAATCAGAAGCGAGTGGGGCATAGGTCTGGTATGTTGTGGCATCCATCAAACCATTCTGGTTGGTAGCACGAACCGGTGTATCAGGAATTGCAATCTTCTTGCCGTCAACAGTGATGGTAACCGTTGGCACAACAGGAATCTTATGACCGCCTTTGGTGAATCCGAAGCCATGAAGTGTGAAGAGTCCCTTTGGACGCTGTGGCTGCTGTGGACGCTGTCCGAACTGACCACGCTGTGGTTGTTCCGGCTGCTTTACTTCAGGTCCTTCAACAACGAGATAAAGGGCATGCTTACCCTTCAGGCTTGCAAGATATTCTTTTGTCTCTTTTGACAAATCAACACCAATATCACGTGTAGTCTTCCTTTCTGTATTGGAATCATCGATGACAGCAATCTCCTTGCCTTTGTATGGGTCATCGAGCATTACATGAACCTTGAACTTTTCAGTACCACCTTCTGTCGTCATGTTCAGGTAGAAACTATTTGTCAAATCTTTATTGAATCCATTGAATGCCTTTATGCCCTTTGTGTCTTTGTCGAGTCCTGCAAAACTAAAATACTTGAAGCCAATGATAGAACCACCCATCAAACCTGCAAGGTCCATAGAGTTGTTCCAAACATCGTGATTGTCCTGCATATAATTGTTGGCATTAGGGCCTGCCATATAGCATGCTATACCAGCAGAGTAGTAACCATAGCAAGGAAGACCGAATATCTGGAAGCCCTCACTGGTAACCTCAGCACCTGTGTATTCGTTACCGTCAGAAGCTTTTGCTGTCCATTCATTGTTGGGAGCAAATGGGTCGTATGCCACAATGCGCACCTTACCACCTTTGGCAACTGGTTTCTTATCCCATTCTATCTTTACTGGTGCCACCATAGCCTGACGGGCATTGGCGAAACCGCGTGGAGGGCGATGGTAGAAGACGTACCACTGACCGTTAATCTGTTCGATGGAACCATGAGTATTGTGGGCAGCATTGGTGGTGATAAGCTTTGTGCCATCAGCATTTGGCACTACACCACGGGAGTCAACCAATACACCACCAGAACGCCAAGGGCCGAGTGGAGAATCGCCATAGGCATAACGCAAAGCGCTGTTGGTATTGCCAAGGCCATATTCAGGACCGGAATAGCCGGAGAATACCATTACGTACTTATTACCCACCTGACGAATGCTACTGGCCTCGAAGAAGTTGAAGTCGAGAGGATCCTGTCCCTTATAGAGAGCCTTATAAACGCTACCTTCTTTGTCGAGAAGCTTTCTGTCACGGCTGCTGGCAGGAATGAATGGGTCTATGACCTCTGTTCCCTCACGCTGTGAATACATGGTATTCTGGTCGAGCTCGAAGGCTGTAGAATGCTGGAAGCCATAGAAGACATAAGCACGATAGCCCTTAGCGTAGTCCTTGTCTTTCTTGTCGTTAATAGGCTCAACAAACACAGATGGGTCGAAGTCTATCTTGGAACCAGGCAGGCAACGGGAACCATCAGGAGTGAGGTTTACAGGAGTAAAAGGCCCATTTGGTCGGTCGCCCTTACAAACCATCGGAACACGTCCGTTACCACGAGAGTGGGGATAGAGCCAATATGTCTTCTTGCCAGTAGAACGGTCAGTTGTCACTACCAAATCAGGGGCATACATGGTGTCCCACTGTCCATTGACATACCAGGAGAAGATAGGGCCTTCGTCACGCCATTGTGTGAGGTCTTCAACAGGTGCTGACCACATACGGATGTCGTTACCACAATACTTGGTAAAGTGAACATCGTGAGAACCAATGATATAGGCACGATATTTGCCTGGATTATCAGGGTCTTCAAAAACGCGTGGCTCACCATCAGGAACATGTTCCCACAAAGGCAGGTAAGGATTCTGCGCCTGAGAATTAACACTAAATGACAACAGAAACATCATTAGGAAAAGTCCCCAAGGACGTTTAAGTGAGAGATTGATTTTCTTGGTTTTCATTATTAATACAATTTATGTTAGGAAAATTAGATTTCTGGATGCAAAGGTAAGAAAAAACTATATTTAAAGCATTTTGTTATGTAACATATACTATTTCTATTGTTACTATTCAATCAATTTTGTGTTCTATTTTGGAAAAATCAAAAAAAAATTGAAAAAAATGTTTGGTAGTTTCAAAAAAAGCAGTACTTTTGTACCCGGAAATCGCAAATGATAGCGAATATATAATAATATAAAGGTATAAATAACAATGGTTAATTCAGCTTTCTCTTGGTGGTGGCGTGACTCAAGACTAACAATCGTGAGAAGATAGCCATGTACCTATAAGAAAGCAATGAGGATATAGAAAAAAATACATGAGGCCTGTCGTTCTTACGATGGGCCCCTTTTTTTAGTTAAGAGTTAATAGATAATAGTTAAGAGTTAAGAGTTAAGAGTTAAGAGATAAAAGTTAAGAGTTAAAACAAAAATTAAAATATAAATAAAGATGGAAAACTATCACGTTGACAAAAATGGATTTTATGGAGATTTCGGTGGTGCTTATATACCAGAGATTCTCTATCAGTGTGTTCATGAATTGCAGGAAGCATACCTTCCTATCATAGAGTCGAAGAGATTCAAAAAAGAATATCGTGCTCTGCTCAGAGATTATGTAGGTCGTCCGTCACCCCTTTATTTTGCTAAGAGGATGAGTCAGAAGTATGGCTGTAAGATATATTTGAAGCGTGAAGACCTTAATCATACTGGTGCCCATAAGATAAACAATACTGTAGGACAGATATTGCTTGCCCAGAAGATGGGTAAGACACGCATCATTGCCGAGACTGGTGCAGGACAACATGGAGTCGCAACAGCAACTGTCTGTGCGCTGATGGATATGAAATGCGAAATATTTATGGGTGCTACAGATGTGGAACGCCAGCATACCAACGTAGAACGTATGAAGATGTTGGGAGCAGAGGTGCATCCGGTAAGAACAGGAAACATGACGCTTTCAGATGCCTGCTCAGAAGCCATCAGAGACTGGTGCTGTCATCCAAAGGATACCTTTTATATAGTAGGTTCTACGATGGGACCTCATCCTTATCCTGACATCGTAGCAAGGATGCAGAGCATCATCTCTGAAGAACTGAAGACACAGCTGCAGGAGAAGATAGGACGCGACTACCCTGATTACCTCATCGCCTGCATCGGTGGCGGCAGTAATGCTGCTGGTACGATATACCACTATGTCAATGATGAAAGAGTGAAGATAGTATTGGCAGAAGCTGGCGGACATGGATATAATACCGACCATACAGCTGCAACCTTCCATAGAGGTACTACAGGCATACTGCATGGAGCAAAGATGCTGGTGATGCAGAATGACGATGGACAGATACAGGAAGCTTTCACTATCTCTGCAGGACTTGATTATCCTGGCGTCGGACCAATGCATTGTAATATGTATAAGGCTGGCAGGACAGAGGTGTTGAGCATCAATGACGATGAAGCTATCTATGCCGGATATGAACTGACTCGCACAGAGGGTATCATTCCCGCTATAGAATCAGCTCACGCCATAGCAGCACTGAAGAAGAAGAAATTCAAATCTTATGATGTTGTAGTGCTCACCGTTAGCGGCAGAGGCGACAAGGATGTGGATACGTATCTGAAAAACAAAGAAATGGCAAAAGAATACGGGGATTTTTAGTTTCAGGTTTCAGGTTTCAAGTTTAATTATGCATTATGAATTATGAATTATAAATTTAACTATACCACCACTTGCAAGACGGTTCTTGCGGATCTTTATACCCCAGTTGGTGTCTATATGCGTCTTCGTGACCTCTATGCACAGAGCGCGCTGATGGAGTGTGCCGACTATCATGATATGAGTAATGCGAGGTCGTTCATTGGCATCAATCCTATGGCATCTGTTGCTATCGGTCATGGAATGGCTACCATAACATTTCCAGACGGCAGCACCAAAGAGCACGAGATTAACAAGAACTACCAGTCGCATAATGCCATTCACGAACTTATTGACAGCATTAAGGTAGAAGGCGATGGCGCAAATATCTGTGGCCTGCTGGGATATACTTCCTTTAATATGGTGAGGTATTTCGAGGATATCAACGTAAAGGATGAGACACAGAACAAGAATGATGCTCCCGATATGCTATATGTGATGTATAAGAGTATCATAGAGTTCAACCATCACAGCAACACCCTGAGAATCGTAACCCTTGGTGATGAAAATGAGATAGACGAAATCATAAAGTCTATCAACAAGGCTAACAAACAGACTTACGACTTCCATCCTGTCGGGGAGACATATAGCACTCTTACCGATGACGAGCACAGGGAGAATATCCGCAGGGGCATACAGCATTGCCTGAGGGGTGATGTGTTCCAGATTGTGCTGAGCCGCCGCTTTGTTCAAAAATATGAGGGTGATGACTTCAAGCTTTACAGAGCCCTTAGGAGCATCAATCCGTCACCATATCTGTTTTACTTCGACTTTGGCGGCTTTCGCATATTCGGTTCTTCACCAGAGACACACTGCCGCATAGAGGGTCAGAAGGCTTACATAGACCCTATTGCCGGCACTACGCGTCGCACAGGTGATGTCGAGGCAGACAGACAGGGAGCGGAATACCTGCGAAACGACCCCAAGGAGAATGCTGAGCATGTGATGCTGGTGGATCTGGCTCGTAATGACCTCAGCCGTAACTGTCATGAGGTGAAAGTGGAGAAATATAAGGAGCTGCAATACTACAGCCATGTGATACACCTCGTTTCGAGAGTATCAGGAACACTGGACAATGATGCCGACCCAATTAAAGCATTTATAGATACTTTCCCAGCAGGAACATTGTCAGGAGCACCAAAGGTAAGGGCTATGCAGCTGATAAGCGAATATGAACCTCACAACAGAGGTGCCTATGGTGGCTGTATCGGAATAATAGGTCTCGATGGCTCCCTGAATCAGGCCATCACAATACGCACCTTTGTTTCAAGAAACGGAGAGCTGTGGTTTCAGGCTGGCGGCGGCATCGTGGCCAAGAGTGATGTGGAATACGAACTGCAAGAGGTGAACAATAAACTCGGAGCCCTGAGAAAAGCCATTGAAAAGGCAGAAATCCTATAGTAATTATGAATTATGAATTTTGAATTATGAATTAATAAACATGAAGACAATTATCATAGACAATTACGATTCTTTTACGTATAACCTGAGTCATCTTGTGAAAGAACTTGGTGCTGAGGTTGCTGTTGTGCGTAATGACCAGTTTGAGATGGATGCTCTAAAAGCGTATGATAAGATAATTCTGTCACCTGGGCCTGGCATTCCTTCTGAGGCAGGAAAACTGCTGGATGTGATACGTACCTATGGTGGGCAGAAACCTATCTTGGGAGTGTGCCTGGGACATCAGGCAATAG